>Ga0209164_1000896_pt1 | contig 48509 bp, 52 predicted proteins | sample MTBNYHSulfiMetaG_FD_187458 | JGI IMG/M metagenome (GOLD analysis project Ga0209164, IMG submission 187458) | Enrichment culture microbial communities from rom New York Harbor, USA that are MTBE-degrading - MTBE-NYH (New York Harbor Sulfidogenic)... | ecosystem: Environmental > Aquatic > Marine >... | reverse complement strand
GCATTCCATAACACGCCCACTGCCGCGCCACCGGCAGATTTCAGAAAGACCCGCGCAGCGCTTTCACGCTGCATACGGGCGCACCCCGAATTCGTCCAGCAGAAAGTTGACCCTTATGGGTAACACGCGGCCATATTTGTTAGCCAGTTGAATTAATGCCTGATATGCCTGGGTAACATATATCGTAGCCACGGTATGAATAGCGCTGTCCTCATCGGGTATCACAAGGAACACGGCCGTCTTCTCCTTCCCAGCGCCCGCCAGGTCATGATCCTGTTTCGAGGTCATCCAGCATATTCCGGGATCAGCCCATAGGGCCAACTGCGCCGCCGCACCGGTGAAAATGCTGCTTTTCAATTTACCTTCGGCCATGGCCGCCACTCCGTAGTCAATTCGGGCCTGATGGTCCGGAGGCAGTTGGTTGAAATAGTTTTGCAACATTTCACCGCCATTAGCGCCGAGGGCAATGACCATGCGATGGGCGCTGCCAAGATGCCGGGCCTCATGGGGAGCTTCCATGGCCACCGCCATGACCAGAGCGGTAATAAGACTTTTTTGCGAGTTGGGCCAAATTGGGTCGCCCCTGTAGACGCCCGGCGGCATGTCCTTGCAGTTCATAATATGGGCCACAGTTTGTGCCGCCCTGGAAGCTCTGGAGTAGTCGCCTTTTTCCAAGGCTGCCAAAACAGGATGCAAAATGTTCCACTGGTTGCCTCTGAATGGTTCCCGGAGGTCCAGCACCACTACCCTGTAGCCCATCCTTCGCAGGAAGCCGGCACAATAGGCATTCAGCTCGCCTTTCAGATCCGTTGCAATAATGCTCTCCCCGGCGTGGGCCAGCGTCCATATAGAGGGCATGATTACCCTGCGGGACTTCCCGGCCTTGGTGCCGCCAATTATAAGGACGTGGGTATCTCCCACGTCCAACCAGGCATTAAATCGGTTTCCCCTGCGTTCCCCACCAACAACTATCCCTCCGGGAACTCTGGGCGTCATTCTTTCCACCTCGCATTTGTCCCTTTCATAGGGAAAGTAACCATTTTAAAATTCGTATTGATTTCATCCTCAGTTTGCCACCGGGATGTTCCAAACTGACCTTCTCCCGCCGCCGGCGGACCACCGGGAGCATCACCTTTTTTTTTCCGGCGCTGCACATTTCGCGTGTAAATGCTGATTATAATCCCGGCCAGAATAGGTTGTGTCCAAAGCCAAGCAGTCCTTACCTTTCCGTCAGTAATTAGGATTAAAGGCCCGCCCCAGGGCTTTTCCAATATGTCCTGTTTCCACTGACCAGCACCAGCTTTAATTCCATGCGACTTTAAATAATTTGGCATATCCAAAACCAGCGGCGCCAGGAAAAGATCCAACAGAAACAAAACCACAAGAAAATATAACCGTATTTTCACGATTTTTATATCACCCCTGATAAACTATTTGCTCCTTTCCTTGACCCGCTGCCACCGCAGATCCTCAAGACGCTTATGCATGATCCTTTTAGCTTCCAGTTTCGTGCGTTCCCTCTCGGTCGCCCTCCAGACAGCCTTCCACACCTGTCCCGCAATATTACCGGACCGATCAACAATAACCCGCCAGGGAGACGAAGGCGGATTATTAAGGCCAATGTTTTCCGTCAACCTTTTCCATGACGCGCGCCCCAACCAGAAATCATCTTTTGGTAAAACAGTAACTCTATCCAGCACGTCCCGTAACCTGGCCTCGGAAATCTTCAGTCCGGATTTCTCGACCCAACCGTTAACAATACGCGTCCTGTCTTCATCCCCGACCCCCAATGCCTGCAGGGTATTGACTAAAGTCCGGATAGTCCACTGAACCTCTGCGTAATTTTCAGGCTTTTTGGAAGCAGTCTCAAGAGCATGCACCGCAGGGGATATGCGATTTTCAACCAACATATGTGGAATAACCTCATGGTTCTGCTGCTTGTCTTTTTCCAAAGATTGCTCCTGCTCACGAACTACACCAAACCAAGGATAAAGGCATTCCTCTTCCTCCAAACCCAAATTCTCCTGCAACCTCGTCCAATCTCTACGGCTGACATGCACTGGCTCCGGTTTGTTTTCTTCCCGGCATTCTTCAGCTATACACGCCATTTTTATTGATTCTTCTGTAACAGCCCTGGCAACCTCAACTTCTTTAAGGCCAGCACTAACAGCCCATCTTTCTGAAACTTGCCGCGCTTCCTGGCTATCGACACCTAACCGAATTAAGGAACGATACATAGCCCCGGTGGTCCACTTAACCTCATCAACGTCACCGCGAATATATTCGGCATTAGCGTTTTCAAGCCGCTCAATAGCATCTTGAATCCGGCCATCGTGCGGCAACATTTCTACTTGGGGGATTTCCCTGGGCAGCAGTTCCGCCGCCCGCCCAACAACCTGTTCCGCAACACGCTCCCTGAGCTCACGGAACGCTTCACTGCCGGCATCCTCACCCTGGCCGGCAACAACCAACTGCATAAACTTTTCTGTCCGTAGTGCAAGTTTTCCCGAATTTAAAAGTTGCTCCGTAAAACTTCTTACTTCATCCTTCAGTTCACCTGGCAAGTAGGCCAGGGCCAATCGCCCTTTTAGAGACTCTTCCGGAATAAGACTTGCTATTGTGTTCAATTTATCGGCAATCATATCTCTAAAGTCATTCTCAATAGCTGGGGTTTTTTCAAATATACCAGATTTTATGCGATAAATAGCCCTTTCTGAAGAATGCCAGACGTCACGCCACAGATCCCCGGCGACCTTATTTTTATCTGCCCCCATAACTGTATGCTCAAAATTAACTTTCCAAGGAGCAGCCGCCGGAATAGTTACGCCTAAGTTAACATTCAAACGTATCCACCCTGTCCGCCCCAACCAGAAATCATCTTTTGGTAAAACAGTAACTCTATCCAGCACGTCCCGTAACCTGGCCTCGGAAATCTCAAGCCCGGATCTTTCGCCCCATCCTCGTACTATTCGCTCACGTTCATCTTCACCAACCCCCAATACTTGTAACGTATTGGTAAAAGTCCGTATTGTCCAATACACCTCGGCATAATTATCCGGTTTTCCGGAAGCGGTCTCAAGAGCACTCACCGCAGAGGATATGCGTTTCTCAACAAGTTCGTGCGGAATAACTTCCTGCTCCGGCAATTGCTCTTGCTGCTGAACTACGCCAAACCAAGGGTAAAGGTATTCCTCTTCCTCCAAACCCAAATTCTCCCGCAACCTCGTCCAATCTTTACGGCTGACATGCTGCGGCCCCGGCTTCCCCTTTTCCCGGTTTTTTTTCGATATAAAATTCATCAATGAGACCTCTTTAGTTATGGCCCTACCGGCTTCTTCCTTTAGACCGACACTATCAGCCCAATTCTCTGTGGTCTCACGCGCCGCATGGCCGTCTACACCCAAGCGAATCAGAGAACGATACATAACCCCGGCGGTCCACTTCATCTCATCGGCGTCACCGCAAATATAATCAGCGGTGGCAGATTTCAACCGATCAATGGCATTTTCTACCCGGCCATCGTGCGGCAACATTTCCACCTGAGGAATCTCCCTGGGCAGCAGTTCCGCCGCCCGCCCAACAACCTGCTCTGCGACACGTTCCCTGAGTTCACGAAATGCTTCACTGCCGGCATCCTCACCACCGCCGGCAACAACCAATTGCATATACTTTTCTGTCCGCAAAGCAAGCTCTCCCGAGTTCAAAAGCTGCTCTGCAACCCCCCGGGCCTCGTCCTTCACTTTACTGGGCAGGTAGGCCAAAGCAATGCGTCCCTTTAGGGCCTCATCCGGAATAAGACCGGCAATTTTCTTTAATTCCTCTGCAACATTTTTCTCTAAATCTGCTGATACAGCCGGCATTTTCCCTCTCACAGCACCTGAGTCCAACTGAAAAATAGCCCTGTCCACCGTTCGCCAGGAATCCTTTAAAAGACTATCAGAAACTTTTTTTACGTCATTACCAGACACTTGAGTGACACCGGCTGCGGAGCTGCTTTGCCCATCATCATCCAAATCATTACAAAGCGGCTCCGCAACATCCTCCAAAGATAATCCATCAAACGAATCTGTCGCCTCCTCCATATCCCTATCATCAGGCGGCTCAACATCACTGTCATTAATCATTCTGTCGTCTATAAAAGATTCCGCGTCCCTTTCCAGTTTTCCAACTTCAACGGCGCCCTTTAATATGTCCTGGCTAAGCCGATCCCGCAGATCCTCATAGGCCTTTCGCCCTGCTTCTTCCAGTTTGTCATCAATCATAGAATAGTGCCCGGCCATTTCTTTGGCTATTTCAACATATCGTTGCACAGAATCAGAGAATCCGGGCTGTTTCAGTAACCAATCAGCTGCTTCATGCAGCTTTTCTTTTACTTCGGGCGGCATATATTTCAGGGCAATTCGGCCTTTACCAGGCAGAATACCGGCAATCTGCTCAAGCCTTTCATTTAAAGCGGCTCTTGCCTCATTGCTCATTCTGGGCGCCACACCTGCGGCAGCGCCGTCAATAGCGCGGACATCTTCCCTGATTGTTTTAACATCATTGATAAGTTCCCTTACGCTACCTTTCCCGAAGTCCCTAATTAGATCCCGCAATGCTGTCTTTTCCGCACCTAACCTGGCCCTTTCCCCGGCAAATATGCGCTGGACAAAAACCCTTCTCACATCTTTTAGTTCACCGCCATCTTTGCTTTTACCCATGCTGAGAACACCGCGGGAACGTTCAGGTTCAGTTTCCCAAAAAACAAGATGGCAATGAGGATGCCCAGGCTCGGCATGAAAGGCAGCCACCCAGCGCAGGTTTGATTCAGAAATACCCATTTTCCCCGCAGCTTCGGGAACAGAAGCCCGCAAGGCATCCTCCCAGGCCTTTCTGTTGGCATACCCCATGCGTACAGCATCATCCTCCCTAAGAGATAACACCGCACGCCAGACAATACCCTTATGACTCCACAACTCACTTTGCACCGCTTCAAGTTCAGGAACCTTCTCCATGTCGGGACCAAACAACCCGTGACTCCTGGGGCGTTCAGCAGTGTACTTGACATGCTTTGCCGCCTCATTAAACCGCATAAAACTTTTATAGTGGAAATAGGATTCTTTATCTCCTATTTCCACATCACCCTCGCCTCGGTCGGCGCCCGGCCTGGTCCCGATATATAAAATATGACACACGTTTTTTGCTTCATTACCATCACCTGGCGTGTAAAAGGACATTTTAAAAATAAAAGGCGCTCCCATATGTTAAACCTCCGGATCGTTACGGTCTTTCAAATAGGCGTATGCTTTCTTACGCCCTTTCTCATATATCTCCACACAATCATGTTTGCCCAGGTCCTCAAGAGTCTGGACAAGCATGAACATTGCAGTGGCACTTGCCATACCTGATTTAGCGTTTAATTTGGCCAGACGATTCTCCAGCGGCTTTATCTCGTTTCTGATAACCTCCCTGGTAGCTCTCCTGATAATGTCCAATGAGGATACTGCTGCTTCGGATGCCAGGGCTTCAGCAATGAACCGCCTGACAATCACCGAAATTGGTTCCCCCCTTTCACTTGATAAAGACTTTAATCTTCTTTTTGTTTCATCATCAATCCAAAGCCTGAGCTCAGATGTATAAAACCCTGTTTTTGCCATAAAACTACTCCTTTCTTTATGGGCGTATATTTAGGCGGAATAAATAAGCACTACAGAAATGCAGAAAAAATAAAAATTGGCGTAATATATAGCGGAGTATTTTCTAAAACGGCGGAGTATATATGACGCTAACAAAGCTTGTAAACACGCGGCACTGCCGCGTGTTTGTGCAGTTGGGGCGTAGCCCCCTTATCCTGCCTTAAAAAATCGGAGACCTGTCTCCGATTTTTTAAGGGGTGGGATAGCCCCACCCCTTGCGTCAAAACCTCCCGAAAAATTAATACGATCAGCCTGCGGGTCCGGAAAAAAAGTATCCAGTCCCACTCACTCTGGAATTAGACCGCCGTCAGGCGGGCCCTTGTATTGAATCAACATAACCGTGGGAAAAGTCCCACATGGAAACAAAGGCGCGGCGAGCTTGAGCCGGGCTACAGGCTCGTTCGCCGCCAGGCGGACAGAGACTGTCCCGGGTCAAGCGAAGTCCGCGCCGGACTGTGCTGCTGGCAGGTGAATTTTTTGGTTTTAAGATTATTTAAAATTTACACCTTGCAGGGAAAAGCCCCCACGTTGACAACTCACCTGGCCGTCAAAAATTGAAGAAGTTTGGCAAGCTCTTCTCTGATAGCATCTCTGTCCCGCAAGCTTTCAGTACCTTGAAAGCCCAGCTCCTTTAATATAGATGCTTCCAAATGTTCAATTCTTTTTAAAATCACCCCTTCCAGCTTGCTAAATGATTCCTCCAAACCTGAACCCAAAGCAATATACCACTCTAATGCCATAGATACATATTCTGACTTGTTTTCCACCGAATTAAATATTTCAGCATTGTTATCTGAAAGATTAAATAACACTCTAAATTTTTTCATGTGTGCCACACCTCCATGCAGGACCATTCCTACGTTTTGAAGTAAAATAATTAGATTTTGTGGCACAGATACCGTGCCACGGCCTGAGACAGCGATATATCTGCTTAAAAGGTAACTTTTTAATTATTTCGTGCCATGCCAATTTTTGTATGGCACAAAATCGGGGAATAAGTTGTTCAAAACTTACTGCACCAACGACTTGGGGTATGCCACAGATTGTTTTTTAACAACACATAAAATAAAAAAACCAGCTCAATGATTAAGGATAATTAAGGCCGGTTTTTCCAAATTGTTTTACCAACATTTTGTATTTCTAACTGATGATAAACTCTGGACAACATCATCAATAGACTCAGTAAAAAGATCTGCCCATAAATGAGTAGGGCAACGCACCCCCACACCAGGGTGTCCAACAATAATCGAGCTTTTTCCCATCCCTACTCCTAATGCCCAGTCGGCAGTAGCATCCAAACCACAGGGCAGGAGGAGAATGATCAGGTCTGCCCAGGCAATGGCATGATAATTCTCACTCATGGCAAATCTAAATTCAGGCCGGTCCAGATAATAATGATAATTATGTTTTTCTGGATCAAATTGTTCCGGAAACTTTTCAGGCGGGATTTCCGGCGTGTTCCGACACTTATGGTCTGTGAAGTCAAAAACCTCGTGCCCAAGTTCCCGTAACTTTTCTGCCAACGTTCGAACCTCTTCACGTTTTTTCCATGAGGCACTTATATAAATTTTCATCAAAAGTCACTTCCTTCGCATTATTATCTGTTATACGCCAATAACTAGAATCTTCAACTATCGCCATATTAACCATTATCCTCATTTGTAGGGCATAGGATGTGGAGATTTTGAGAAATAGTCTTATATTACATGAGTAATACTAAGCTATGATAAAAAAGCACAAAAGGACGGGTGATGATGGTTCAGATAGGCAATTATCATTTAGGAAGAGCGGAAACTGCAAATAAACCCAATATGGATGCTGGCGAAGTTTACAGCTTATGGGATATGTTATTGTCTCGCTACGATATAATTACGAAAACCCAAATATATCAAAATTTTGCTCATGATCCTGACCTTAAGGCTATGCTAAACATAGGTCTATCAGGTACCCTGGAAAAGCAGGCTACATTGTTAGAAAATGAAATGAATACTCACCGCCTGCCACTACCGTTAAGAAACCCCAAGAGCGTTAATTTACCCAGCCATAGTGAGGTTATAGACGACGAGTTCATATATAGAGATGTTTTCTTTGGTATACAGGGCTTCTTGGACTATCACGCCCGGATAATTCGTTCAATAACAACCAATGACAAATTTAGAAAACAACTTATTGATATGGCTGTTGAAGAGCTATACCTGTTTGATAAGTTTGTTAAATTTGGAAAATTAAAGGGATGGTTGAGGGTTCCACCTATATACCAGCCGCAGTAACTGTACTAGTATCAGGATACAAACACTTCTTCTATCCCGGTGCTGCACAGTTTAAACAGAATGCGCCACGTGTTTAAATTAACCATGTGGCGCATTCCGCATAACCCAATATTTGACTTATATACTTAAGCATGCTTTAAATATTCGTTAATAAGCTTGTCAAGATTTTGGCTAACTTTTAAGCGGAGTTCCTTATCTTTGGCATCATACATCCGCCGGCGCATCCGTTCGATTTTAAGGCGAAGCTTAATCTTATCCATACTATGCCACCCCGCTTTCGTCTATCGTAACGACCAGTTTTAACCCTTTTTCTTTTGCCCAGGCGTCCAAGTTCCGCTGCGCTTCCTCTTTGGTATCCACCATGGGCATGGCCGGGGACTTCACCCTGTGAAGGCCACCTGATGAGCTCTGGCGGAACGCGCCGAAGGTACCACTACTCAGGCTTTCGGAAATGAAAATCTCGCGGCCTTTTTCGTCAAGATACCTGCGATCTAGGAACTCTTCATGCTCATGCGCCGATACATCTTCGTCGTTTTCCAGAACTGCTGTTGGCGCTCCGTAGCGCATTAGTATACCGTCTTCAAGTGTAATACCGTGAATAATACTAAAGCTTTTCTTTTTGCTATGAGGTTCTTTGTAATTAATGGTGTAATATCCATCATCCTTGGGACCAATCACGTTAATAATCACCCCGCCGTTGCCGTCATTGGTCTTAATGCGGCGCCCCATAAGCGCATGAACCGGATCAGGTACGGTCTCCTGGCCGGTCACTTCTGCGCAGCTGCTGCATAAGTCCGGCTCCACCCACCAGCAACCGCCAGGGCAGGCATTGTCATCTGTGCAACCGCAAATACGGCAGGTATTGGTGTCAAACAACGGCTCATCTTCTTCCTTTGGCTCCTGAATTCCCCGCCGCCTTACTTCGGCCTGGAGCTTCCGCCGCCCGCTGCTCCTTTTCTCGCGTTCAAGGCAGTATAAAAGCTCATCATCGGTGAGCGAAGGGATGTTGGTGCTGTAGTTTATGTCACTGCAACTGTTATTCAAAATCCATTCAACCCTGCCACTGATTTTAGGTGCTGGCTCTTCTTTGGATATCGGAACGCCCTTAAAAAACCACTCCACGCCCGGCCGGTCCATCCCCAGTGCCACCGCTGGCCACTCAAACGCAATATGGAGCAATTGGTCAGTGGTAAATCCATTCAGCAACTGATATAGATGCGGCCATTCGTCGCCCAACAAATCACCAGTCTCAAATTCTTTTAGTTTGTGCCCTACCACATCCCTAAGGTATTCAATAACACCCTCAAGACCGTAGTTGTAACCTTCGCAGCATTCAAGGATCACAGCGGTCAAAAAGATCAGCTTTGCCCGGGTTATTAACACCGGTTCGCTGCCATGACCATCTACTGCCCCAATCTTCCCAGCCACCAGTTGCCGGAGTTCTTTCCGCTCCCGGGCCTTTTTGTCCTCGCGCTCCTTTATTCCGGCTTCTTTTTGCAAGCAGCTGCAATTCTGGTACTCTTCCGGATTCCGGCAGATATAAAAAATATTTTCGCCACCTTGGCGCCGTCCTTGTTGGAAATACTCGCACCCTTTATCAGTGCAACGATTGATAAGATCCTCGTTCCAGCGGTGCATAATCACATAGGTACTGCGGTCCATGTCGTTTACAATAACCGCATCCGGATACTTCTGCTGCAATTCGGCCTCTATATCCTCCACGGCATGACGTTCACTGTCTTGCTGCTTGGTGTTCCAGCACCCGGGGTCCAGGCATCGCAGGCTTTCTTTGATGCCGAACGGTTCTTTAACCATGGTTTTACTCCGGCACTTTTCGCAGACCGATATATCAAATTTAGGTGCATCCCAATACGAACCAGGCGCAAGAGGCTTGGAAGAATTCCACAACTCCCGCGCCACCTCCGCGGCTACCTGCCGGACGGTCAACCCCTCGTCCGCGGCCTTCTTGGCCACCTTCTCAATGATAGCAGGATCAATTTTCTTAGCAACCAAGAGTTCCTTCGCGTGGCCGGTACCGATTATTCCACGTGAAATATTTTCTTTCACACTTTCGGGCAATTCCAATAACCGCAACCGGTTAGCAATTTGGGCCTGGCTGCACCCAATTTTCTGGGCTAAAGAATCCTGGGTATGGCCGCCGGCATCAAGTATCGCTTTTAATCCATATGCCTCTTCTATAGGGTTAACGTCCTTGCGCTGCCAGTTTTCAATGATCATTACCTCTAATTCTTGCTCCAAGGTGTACTCCATAACCACCACCGGCACCAGTTCCAACCCCGCTTCCACAGCCGCCCTCCAGCGCCTCTCACCACAAACCAACCGCCACATTTGCGGCTTCTCCGCATCGGCGACAACAACCAGGGGCTGAATTATCCCGTGTTGTTTAATATTTTCCGTCAACTCGGCCATGGCTTCCGGATTAAATGTTTTGCGTGGATTGCGGGGATTTGGATAAATTGCACCGGGGGGAACCATCATGAAATGTCCTGACATACTTTTACACCTCCCTATAAATCCTGTAAGCGCCGCGCCGGTGTTTTTAGGACCGGCGGCCCCGGCTTCCACGGGGCAGGGCCTTGGGGATTTAAAACGGTATATCCTCCTCGCTAAAACCAACCTCAGTTGAATCATCAACCATGTCCCCACCATTTTTATTTTTTTCAAGAAATCGGACATTATCAGCCACAACCACAGCCGTCTTACGCCGGACACCCTGGCTGTCGTCATATGAACGAATCTGCAGCCTGCCCTCCACAGCCACCAAACGTCCCTTGCCAAGATAATTAGCACATATTTCAGCCAGCTTGGCCCACGCCAGGATATCAATAAAATCCACTTCCTTCTCCCGGTCCTTCACCTTGCGCCGGTCTACCGCAAGAGTAAACTTGGCGACCGCCACACCATTAGGTGTGTGCCGTAATTCCGGGTCTCTAGTCAACCTGCCGATTAAGATAATATTGTTTAACATTTTATTACCCCCTTAGCCTCATAAAATTTTCACAGCCCTGCCAATTCCACCGGCGCCTTTGCCGCCGGTGGCCAGCATCCATTTTTACTCTCCGGAATCATCCTGCGTAGAGCCTTTTAATTTTGCCATCTCAATCTCAAGTGTCGCTTTTTCTTCCCGACACTTAGCCAGCGCATCCTGCAACTCCCGCATTTCCGCCAAAGCTTGCCGTTGGGCATCCAGTACAGCTTTATCTTTTTCAAATTCAGCCCGTTCCAGCGCCTGTTGAAGCCTTTTTTCCCACTCCTCACCAACGGCCTTAACATCTGCATCGCGCAATCCCACCGTATCCTGTAATTCCTGTTGAGCCTTGTTAAGATCACGCTCCAACTGCTCCCGCTCCTGTTTCACCTTACCCAACTCCTGCCGAATAGCCTCTGATTCTTCCGCCAGCTCCTTCAAACTTTCAACCTTAGCTTCAGCATCCGCTGCCGCCTTTTCCGCCAGGGCCGCCAGGCGGGACGACTGCTCCCGGGCATCCTCCACCCTAGCCAGAGTCTCACGCATAACCTGTATTTCCTTATGCGCGTTTTCCCAGGCAAGAGCCGCTTCAGCTTCTGCAGTATTTATCCGTTCGCCTGCCTCCCGGCTAACTTTCTCTGCCTGCGCCTGAGCATCTAAAGCCTGGGCCTTGGCCTGCTGTGCCTCCTCTAACGCTTGTGTTATCTTGGCAGCATCAAACTCCTGGCGGTCCTGGGCGCCCTTTACGAGAGAAATATATATTTCCTCCACTCGGGCTAAGTGATGGCGCAAGCTCTCAAGTTCTTTTGATTCAGCCATGCTTTCCCTGACTTGGCTGGATTCGTAGGTAGTAACCAGCCGAATTAAAAAATCTTTGGCCGTTAACCCCGACTGCTCAGCAAGTTCAGCCAACTTATCCTTTGTTTCATTGTCCACACGCACGGAAAAAGTAGTATCTGCCATGTAAACACTGCCTCCTTGGATTCACTAAGGTTTACATAGGTAAACATGTACACATAATGTATACATGCCTACCTACCGTTATTAAATCCTGTAAATACCGCGCCGGTGCTTAAGACCGGCGCCCTGGTTATTACGGTCTTGCAAAATAAAGCGTCCTTAAATCAAAGGAATAGCAACTTAAACCCAACTCTATAACATCTTCACTATCGCCCATCCGATAAACCCGCCATCCATCCGGATCTGTTACAAGTTCCCGGGCAAATTGCATCAAATCGATCTCTTTGTCTATATGAAAGTTATCCGCGGCATCCCTAGCGTAATCGTCAGTAAGTATCATATTTATCTTGCCATGGGTGATTTGCCCTGAAAGAATAGCCTTCCAGACATGAGCCAGGGTCCACTTTTTAGGTACCTTGATAGGCTTAACCTTCACAAAAGGGCTAAACATTCGTATACCCTTAACGCTGCGGGTAGAAACATGGAATATATCAAAAAAACTAAGTGGCAAACACCACCTGCCATAAGCAGCTTTACAAATTCGCACAGAGTAAGACGATTATTAAACAGCCAGATATCAAGACTATGAGCAATCTTTTACCCTCCCAGCCAAGAAACCGCACCGTGTAGCTGATAACCTCCCGGCCAGGTTGCAAAGCATGAGTTAATTCGCGTACAATCATGCTGTCATCAAAACAATGGATATAAAGGTTCTGCTCACGGAAAAAATGATCGTCATGCCCAAGGCCAAAGACATCTGAAACTCCTGTAATGGTATCGTGTAAAATAACCATTAAACCCCTCCCATGCAAAATTTAAGATGTGCTATTAAATTATCAAAGAACATGGTACCAACGCCAAAAACCACTGCCACCGCACCCAGCACATCCAGGCGAAGCCCCCTAAAGGGGTTTGGGGATTTCAATCCCCAACCGGCCCCCCATCCAACCCCGCCGTTTTTCGCCCATCGGCTTAAGGCCGAAATAGCGGCGTCGTGCCCGCAGGTCAGGGGTCGCGCGCAGCGCGAGGCCGAGGATTACCGGACCGGCCCAGCGGGCCGGGAGGATATGCCGCAGGCCCTTGCCTTTGACCGGAGGGCCGAAGAGACGGCGTTATAATCAGGCCTGCCGATAGGCGAAACAAAGCGCCGCGTAGGCGGCGCATCCGCTTTCTCTTTTCTCTTTTGACCCCAAAATCAGACATGCAAGGCACTCTCCGGCCGGACCCCATAAACAATCCAAATAGCTCGGTCGGAGTGTGCCTCCCCCGGCCGAGCCTGACGGTCTTAGACCCCAAAGAAATACCACAAAGCAAGACGGTCAGGCCGGCCTCCCTACCCCAAAGCAAAACCCCAGAGCCGCGCTCCGCCGGGTACCCACGTTTGCCCCTCCGTTTTTTGAAGGGGCAAGGCCCGTTAAACCGAGACCCATTTTTTATTCGGTTTTTGAATAAAAAATTGGCTCGGTAGGGCCAGTGGGTGGCGGGAATTAGCGCCCAAAAGCCCTACGGGACCGAGAAAAAAATCAATAACACTCCAACACTGCGCAAATAATCAGCTTATCTTCTTCCAGCTAAGTAGTTTCCGTTAATAACTTTCTCTTATCATCAAAACTCCTGCCATCCCGATCCTTTCATTAACCAAGATACAATTCACACCCCTTTTTGATCCATAAAACCGGTAAAAAATACCGAAAAAAGCAGTAAAACCACCCGAAAAACTACCGAACATCAAAATAGAACTTGGGAATCATCTGCCGCAAAGCCAAATTAATCACCTGACTATAACTCATTCCGTTATCATCGGCATACATCTCCAACGCCCGAACAGTACTGGGATAAAAACTATACGTCCTCTTAACAGCCCTCTCCTTCTTGGGCCTATTCCGATACCGCTTGTCACCATCGGACTCACAGCCCGAAACATCCGGTAAAACATCGGTAGAAGATACCGAAGAAATACCCCCGCCCGGCATAAGCGCATCCAAAGCACTCCTCTTTTTACTCAAACCTCCATCACCCTTTTAGCCAAACTATTAAAATCCTCAATACCCCGTTGATCACCCAGATCAAAAACAGTCTTCCCCCAGCTGGGCGCCTCCGACAACCGCCCATTAACCCGTATTGGACTCGTAACCTTATCGCCATACATCTTAGCCAAATCCTCGATAACCTCTTTGCAAACACGGCTCCTCCGCCGGTCGAAGAAAGTAGGCACCACAAACCCAATACCAACGGAAATATCATACTTCTCATTAACCTCAGCAATGGCGGTGCCCACCTGGGCACTGCCCACCACACTCAGCCACTCCATGCTAACCGGCACCATAATATAATCACTAGCCACCATCACAATAGTGTGTAGAATCGTCCTCGATGGCGAGCAATCAATCAAAACATAATCATACAAATTCTCAAAAGAACTCAGTGAATTCCTCAAAACATTCGGCGATGTATCCTTCAGTTCAAAAAGCCACTGCAGCCCTATTTTCTGCAGAATCCTCTTTAACTCAACCGCATCGCCACTGGATAACCCGGAAAACAAAAACCCGAGATTCAGCAGAAAAGGAACCGCCCCCAAACTGTCCCCCCCGGAAGAAATAATATCCAGCCCCTCCCGCACATTTGCCACCGCATCGCGAGGCCTTCTCCCCTCCATCAAAACCTCAAACAAAGTGACCCTCTTCTGTTCGGAAGAAAACCAAATCCGGATATTGTCCTGCATATCAGTATCAACAATTAACGTCCTCTTGCCGGCCAAAGCCAAAGCATGGCCCAGGTGCACACTAATAGTGGATTTCCCCACCCCGCCCTTACTGTTCACAATAGCAATCGTTTTCAACACATACACCAACCTTTCAAAGGAATAAAAATTACCGAAAAAACCGGTATATAATAGGTAAGAAATAAATAAAAAAGCCCCGGATAAAATCCGAGGCAACCAATTTCACCATTTAATTTGCCAGACTAACACTCAACCCAGCCTTTCTCTGCTCCATCTTCAACTTGAAAATATCATTTACATCACACTCAAGAGCACTGGCCAGCTTCAAAGCCAACAAAATGCTGGGCACCCTCTTATTCCTCTCAACAGTATTGTAACGCTGCTTGGACCAACCCATCCTCTTGGCCACCACCTCCTGGGTGAGCCCCAGCCCCTCCCGGATCTCCTTCAACCTGTTATCCAGGACCAAGACCTTATCAAAATACTTCACTACATCCCTGTCGATCTTCTCCGACTCCCGGGAATCCATCACCAGCTCCCCACACTCAGGGCATTTTAAAACATTAACCCCGGGAGTAACTACCTTGATCCCGTTCACATAACTGACCCAATCCATTACAGCTTTCTCAATCCTCTTACCGCCGCAATTATAACAGTCCATGGTAAAACCTCCCTCAAACTGGAATAAAACCTGGCAGCGGCTACATCACTGTAACCACTACCACCTTGTCACTAATGACAACTGCCAGCTTGCGGTTAAACCTGCCGCCCTGGATTTTATAATATGTTCCGTTATCCCGGTTATCCACCCGCACCAACCTGCGCGGGTTAAGCAAAATATCTTTTACCAGAAACGTATTCAACTTCCGGGCAGTCATCTGCTCCCGGGCATGCCCCGTCAGCCTGAAGCCCTTTTCTCTTGTAATCCTTGAAATTTCTTTTAAAACATCTTCCATCATTAGCACCTCCATTATACCAGAGGATAGCAAACAAAGTCAACCAAATGGTTAACACCAAATGGTTAACACCTTCTTTATTTCTCCTCTGTTTTTTAAGAAGGCCCCCGGGCAGGCCGGGTTCGTCAGGGGCGGCGAAGCCGGGCCGGGAGGGATACCGGAGGCTGAAGGCCGAGGATATGCTCACGGCCTTTACCCTTGACGGTCCCGGCCTGATTCCTGGGGTAGAATGAGAAGAACAGAGGAGAAAAGTCAAATGCGCCGCTTTGGCGGCGCTTCCGAATAAAGCCTTAAAAACATATAAAAACAGGGTTGGGCAATACCCGGTATTGTACATTTTCTTTAAAGTGTTCACTAAACTAACTGGCCGGTATCTGTACACAATTCCGGCGAATTCGCTTGAGTAAGCTGTTCAAACAGAACCGGAGGCTCCCAGTTTTCGCACATCGCCATCCACTGAGCCTTGCTAAATCGGTTTCCATGAGCATCCCTGTCGATGATGTAGGCGCTTGGGAATCCCTAGACAGGGACATACTTCCATCTCTCCTCTCGGATATCTCCTGGGCACTTCTTTGTCCCTGAATCACGAAAAATGGTACAATTAAGATTGAATAGCAAACGAAGTCGTATGTAAGGAGGGATATAAATGTCAGGAAAATTGTCAGGAAAAATAACTATAGCTAAATTTGAAAATGGATATATCACGGCAAAAGAATATAATGAAACTATACACGGGGGTAAGACATATTGTCCTTTTTGTGATCCACCTAGAAAGGTAACATGTGTCCTTAATGATTTTTATAGAGTTTTTCCAGGACAGAGGCATAACTGTGGGAAGCAGCCTGCAATTTACTTAAATGCTGATTGGAATGGTCGCAAGATAACTGAAACTTTAAAGAACTCTGATGGCGAAATAGAGATAACAATTGATATTAACAAAATGGATTCTATAATAAAAACAGGTATTGAATCAGAATCAATGAACCCAGCAACTGATGGAGACATAGAAAAGCTTAAATATATGAGATACAAAGAATATAAAGAGGTATTTCGTGATGTTGTACGTAGTGTTTTGCAAATGAAAAGACTTCTTGAGAATAACCCATATGAAAAGTTAGAACATATTAATTTTAAATTCAAGGCTGGTAATGAAAACTTAAGTATTAACGAAGTTGTAAAATTAGTCGATGAACTAAGTTTTTTGGATTCAGGAAAATACAGGTTTGTAATTTTTAAAGTTGAAAATGTAGCTCCTTGGAAAGGTAAAGTGTATATCAATTCTTATATAACAAACGGAATACGTGTATCAGCCACGATATGCCCTTCAAACAAAAATACAAATATAAATAAGTTTGTTAAATCTCTTGATCAATATAAGGATAAAATTGTAATTGCTTATGGGCATGTGACCTATTCTCAAAAAAAAAGACAATACTATTTGAACTTATTAAGTGATCTGAACATTAGAGAAATTATTGACAAAAGTATTGTAATTTTGTTTGCTAATAAGATGCTTGAACAGTTCAAGATCCCAAATAAGAAAACGTTTTCGCAAAATGAAGAAATAATCATAGAAAAACCCAAACAGATTGAAAAGCTTGAGATCCTTAAACAAGAAACAGCATCACATAATGAGGAAATAGCCAAAACAATACCAAATGAAGAAATAACCATGAGAGAGCCACGGCATATTAATAACGATTTATCAAACCCACCCAAGCAAACACCAAATATAGATTATAGATCAGCAATAAATGAGGAAGAGATTAGGAATAACCAGCCAGGAGTATCTATACATAAACAATATATTGAAGATAAGACCAAAATAAATGATGTCAGAGGTGGATTTTTAAAAAGGCTAACTAACAAATTACTTTACATGTTCCGCAGGTCCCCGTGAGTTGTTACTTCTTTTTAAAGCGGATCATCCGCCCGGGTGTCTTCTATCTAACTCAACTACTAGCGTGAGTTAGTTTACGAATTAGCTAATTTTATTTCCAATTTCACGTAATTGACGGATACAAACCCAGTAAAAACAAGACTTTTAAATTCTAGCTCGTAGTACAGAAAAAAAATAAAGTAATTGCATTTAAAATTATATTATTTAATTTCTACCATTTAAATTGGAATAAATTAACAAATAATAACAATTATTTATCAAAGATACCTCATTTTTAACAGACTTTGAATTTTTTATAAAACCATATATTGATTATAGTGTCATTAAAATACTTTTATGGCAACCTTAAAATGCATTTTTAGTAAACACCAGAACTCTTGATTTTACTGGGTTTTTCAACAATTTTAAGCTTAACTCGTAAACTCACGCTAGAGCAGGAGAATCTACAGATCTTTAAGCTGGCACTGAAGTGAGCGCCGTTTTCAATCGAGATCTGCAGCTTTAGGGGCAGTACGTAGTGATTTGATGTACCTCCTTGTTATGTTGATGAATTTTCTTCGATTTCACGATGTTTCCAACGCTCAAGAGCTTCAAGCTCATAATATATGGACTGCTCTAGAGAGCATTGAGTGGTAGCATCTGTTAATTTATATGAATTGCAATCATGAGATTTATGCATACAGAGCCCAATAGTGCACCCAAAACTAAATAGCTTAACCCTTTCATATTTACATATCATGCAGTTTGATAATTCAACAACATAAAGAATACGGTTTTTATCAAACTCATGATATTCATCATTAGAATCAAGGCATTCTGGTTCTTCTATAAGCTCTTTGTTATACATATCCTCGTATTTCTTATGCCTCAAATTGAATTTTAGCGCCATGAAAATATTTGGGATCATATCCAACGTTCCAGTCAATAAGTCATAGGGTGACATAAATTCAGGCAATGGCTTTTTACGATACTTTTCAACCAACCATTTAACTAGATTAAACATTGAATTACCCCTTTTTTTTCTGCCCCTGTCATAAGGCAATAGAAGTATTTGGCTCCTGGCTCTCATGGGCGTATATTTAACAATCCACGCATCATCTTTGGAATGCGCATTTGTTATTTAATAAGTTTTCTCTTAGTTATATAATCATCTTGCTAATAATTAACCAGGAGATGGTAAGAATGTATTTTCAAATTAGCGGTTTAATACTAGATATCATAGGCGTTATATTACTATCATTCAGCGGCGTATTTAGATTATCAGGATATTTTCAGTATGGTCCGACTAAAAGTAATTACTCATCCCTCTGGATGGCTAGAATTGGTCTATCTCTTGCTATTATAGGTTTTCTATTACAAATTTATGGAGTTATTCAAAACTCGTAATACAATTTCGGCTGATGTCGCTTTCTTTAGCTAATATTCATCTACTTTTAGCCTTTTGCTTTGATTTCTCTAGTAGCAAAACCTCATTCCAATCTTTCATACATTCAAAGCACTCTCCGGCCGGGCCCCATAAACACTCCCCAAAAAGCAGGGTCAGAGTGTGTCTCCCCCGGCCGAGCCTTACTGCCCTTAACCCCAGAGGAATAACCCAAAGAAGACGGTCAGGCGACCAAACATAACCTCAAAGACGACATTCATTAAAAGATACATAAAAATTACCGAAGGATACAGTAAAAAATAAGTAATAAAATACTCAGAATTTATTTCTGCAACAATAACCCATTCCAATCTTTCTTCCCGATTGGAATCAGCTCATCATACTCATAACTCTGCGAAAGCCATTCTCTCCATTCGGAAGCTGCCTTACGGCCCCATTTATCCCCGTCGATGGCCAAAACAACCTTACGCACACTGACACGTCCTAAAAACCCCTCCAGAGCCTCTCTGTGCAACCCTCCGAGGGCCAAAACATGCCCATGCCTAACACGGGGATCAATCACAGCCAGGCTCATGGCGTCGATGGGCGCCTCAATCACCGTCACAATGTCTTCAACTCCCACCGACGGCCACCACCAGCCAAAGGTCGTATCGCTGCCGGCCGCAAGTCCCTTCCAGCTGATACTGGAAACCGTCCCAGCCAGAATGGCTCCCATGCTCTTGCCGGCAAGATCCTTGCAGACGAAAACACAATTTCCCCTCTCATCCTGGTAAAGCAAACCGGCCCTGATTAATTCCACCACCATCCCTGCCGGCAGCCCCCGGGTCTTTGTAAGGTAAGCAATAACCCTATGCTCATTCCGGGCCCGGGCCGGCATCTCCAGCACTCTTTTCTCTTCCTTCAAGGCAGGAAAAGTTCGATCAACGTCAACAGTAGACACACCATTCAAGCTCAACACTGCTTCCCTAAAACTCATACCCAGAATCCTCAAACAGAAATCCAAGGCATTCCCTCCATCCTGGGTGCTGAAACGATAGAAGCTGTTTTCCTTCACGACCAACCCGCCATATCCAGGCAGCCGCCAGTTTTTCCCCTCCCGTTTCAAGCTATACCCCTTGGATTGAAGATACTCAACCAAATTGGCCCTCCTGGCGTTCCTAATGAAATCCTTTGGAAAAGTCATTATCACCACCTCCAAAACCTCTTATAAATGGGCGTGGCCGAGAAAAAATTCCACGTGGAATGATTCTAAAAAAATAACCCCGGGGAACCCCAGGGTTAATATCACTGTACCAGTGACAGTTCAACCTCAAACAATACCGATCCAACAACCCGGATGAAAGGATCCTGAGTTAGGTGCTTCTGCTTGGTTCCCCGTTCAGCCGTGATAGTAACACCTATGGTACTGCCTTCCTCGGCATCCGGCGGTACCGCATATAATCCACGCCAAGTATTTTCATCCACCTCCACCGGGTCCATCGGAGTAAGCACTACATTATGCCCGGTGGTAAATACAGCGGTTACGCTTTCAGCACACCCTTTAGTATCGACCTCAAATTGAACTTCAGCTCCGGCCTTTACAACTGCGGGGAACGTATTTATAGGTACCGGTTGCCCCGGCATGTTGTACGCTATTGCCCTTATCTCCAGGTCGTGGATTTCAAGAATGGTTACCTCAAGTGTTACTTTTAGTATCTTGGGCGTCACATCTTTATTCTGGGTGTCAAGAACCGCTTTCACCTTGAACTGCGTACCCTCCGGCACTTCGGTCCACTGACCGTTAAGAACCTCCGTCCAACTAATACCGCCATCCGAAGAAACGAAGTATTTTACCGATGTTCCAGCCGGCAGGTCTTCGTCGACCGTCAAACGTACTTCGTCATATGCCCTGCCGGACGTTACTGCCATAGAATAATACTCTTTAGGGCTGGAATACCCCACAGCGGACAACTGCAACCCCGTTTTCTCCAGCTCCGGAACCCGGGCCATGCTGTCAGTGGCATCATTATATGCATAATACCTAACTTCGCCGGTTTCGGTGATAAAGGCTTGCTCATATGCGCCCGGCTTGATGGATAACGCCACCGCTCCGGGTACCGAACCGGCGCTGTATGCAAGGTCCTGCTGCACGCCGCCGGCATCGTCATATTGCAAGTACCGGCCCTCGGCGCCGTCCAGGAGCGCTGTACCGTCCTGGTTGGCGCCGGCTGAAACGATATTGGAATACCCTGAAGCCTTTCGCGCTGGGTCTTCAATATAATCTCCGGTGGCGTCGTCAAACATCAGATAATACTTTTCGGTTTTGGTAACCACAACGACATCGGGGCCGCCGTCGACCACAGACAAGGCCACCGGCTCGTCAATATCGAGATCCTTTTCAAGCTCAACAGTCAATGCAGATCCGGCCCGGTACCGGGTTATCTTGGCTTTACCATCAGCGGTGCGGGACAGAACCACGGCCTGGTCGGTACCCTCAACGGAACTTACCGACAGAACATTAGTCAATCCGGAAGCTTTCAGGGCCGGGTCGTCGGAATAAGCGCCCCCGGAAAACTCGCAATATTGAGCATAATCTTCACCTATAACCCAAAGGTTCAGGTTATCTTGCCTTACCGCCAGCCCCCTGGCATTTGTTAACCAGTTAATTTGGGTATCGTGTAATGCACCGGTGGCCGCGTCATACTCAGAGATTATTACGCCCTCACTGGTGGTAACGGCGTATCCTTCGCCGTATCTGAGCATGGCTATGGCATTCGGCATTGGGTTTTTGGGTAAACGGACGTAACCGCCGGCGACGTCCACCATCGCGCTGGTCTTGGATATATCAACTAATGATGTGTCGATAAAATCGTCCTCTAAAATCACTTCCGCTGCGGCCGCGGCGGGGAAAGAAAAACAGAATAAGGCAAATAACAAAACCCAAAACCTTTTCAGTTCAATTCCCCCCTCTCCTGGCCGGTTATATCAAACCGTACAATCTTCCATTGTCCGGCCGCATCAATCATATCGACAACGCCGAAAATGGTTGTGTCATTGTTTCCGCCAGAATAAGTAACCTCTGCAATACAGTACCCTTCGGCAACCCCAAGGCTCTTAATCTCTTGTACTGCAAAACCTTTGCTTGTCAAAGCCGGAGGGTTTTGAAATGCCGAAGTCAGCGAGGATACATTAAGCGCCTGGCCGGCAAGGTATTCCCGTTCATGATACTTTTTCAACTCAAAGGGTAATGAAAAGTATTCTTCAAGCAGCTTCTTTGCGCCGGCGGGGATCTCTCCCATGGCCACCGCCGGGCGCTCAATCTCCGTGGGCTCAACTTTGTAAATCAACCAGCGTTTGCCTTGTTGGATCAGGTAATAATTTAGTGCATAACGATCACTGTAAGACTCAAACCGCGCTGTTATATCGGCATAAACCGCCGCCAATTCCGGCGTAATTATTTTCTCTTCAAGTCTTACAGACAGATACTCTTTCTGTACCTGCCCGGGGTTAAAATTAAAAGAAACTTCCTCCCGGGCCTCACCAGATAAATAGTCGTTCATGCGGGCATAATTGCCATCTTGCTCGGCATCAAGGAAACTGTTCACCACGTTTTTAATGGCTGTTTCTGCTGTAAACAACTCATTTACTTCCCGTTCCGTTGGGGGCGCTCCACGGCAGCCGGCAAGAATTATAATAAAGACTGCGAAAAGTATAAAAACATCTCTTTTGCACATGCCATCACCCCCTTAAAAAATATAAAGAACCCCAGCTAAAAGCCGGGGCAATGATTAAAGCTTTCTTATACTAATGACGTCCCTGCCGATATTGCCTGCAAGGTCTTTAACCTCTACTGTTATTGTGTTCATGCCGGGTTGGGTGACCGGCAACGCTACCTGACCACTGGCCGGCAATGCAGCCCACGCGCCCCCATTGACGCTATACTCAAAAGGTCCGGCGCTGTTATCAGTCACAGAGACAATACAAGGAATTGAACTTGCCGAAGTTGCTCGGGCGCCGCTGGTGGTTTGTATTTTTACAATAGGACTCATTGCGTCACTGACAAAATTGTTCACGGTGGTTTGTAAATTTGTGATTTTGTTTTCAATAGACGGCAGCTGCGTATTACGTATATAGTTAACATTAGCATTGGCCGAATCGGCAGCATTTTTTGCTGCATCAGCAGATGCTTTTGCACCTGAAGCGTCACTAGGAATCTTTAAAGTTTGTGTTATAGCGGGACCTGTAGCCCTGTTCAAATTGAATCCCCAATATAATGAGTAAGTATAGTATTTTTCTGGATCTACATTCATATCTTTATAACCAGCACCATACTGATCCCTTGCTGTATCTTTAGGATTACGTGTAATAACATATCCCATATTATTAACAGGAGTGTCTTGAATGACTGATAAAAGCACGTGTCTTTCGTAAGTAATTGTAGGATTAAACCCATCAACTGAATATAATCTGTATTTAATTCTTGTTACGGTAATATCAAAATCTGCCCGTTCTCTATCGTCTGTAAGATCTATATATCTAAATCCTAAACCATTATAACCTTGGTCTGGGATACTTATTGTTAAAGTTTTTGTACCGCTGTAACCACTCCTTCCTTTAGCACCTACTCCACTAACTTCTGCTGTTTTAACCCCTTGCGGTATACTTCCAGACACTCCATCCCAATTACCTGCCCGATAAATATCCAGTCTCCATTTTTCATCATATCTTCCGACACTATCATCTATACAATCTACCTTTAGTGTAACTTCAGTTAATGAGCCAACCCTTTGGTCTACTGGCAGCTGTAAATCACAATATACATAATTAAAATCATCAACTCTGCCATTGAAATTCCAACTCCCGTCTTGTGAGTGATTAATGTAAGAAGCCCATGCGGGGTTTAGAAATAAAGAACCCATTAATATAAATATTATTAATATCGGTAATAAAAGTTTTTTCATTATGATTGCCTCCTTTTACACTTTGTTTTTTCTGTTATGTTTGATCTCATATTGGCTTAATAAATAAAACAGCTAATAAACAGATGTCAATTAAGTGAGTTTGGAGCAGACAGAGTAATCGGTGTGCCTGGAGCATTTGTATAACCGGTGATAACCAGTTATTAATTTGAGATACTATTATAAAAACTGCAATACCTATAATGAGCAACCATACAGGTGTTAAACATACCGATCCCCGGTTATCCTTTAAAAACCTAAAGACCCTCATTGATAACACCACCTTTTTTAAGGCTTTTCTTTTTTGAAGACTGTTGTGTAATCAAGGACAAATTTGTCCGGCCATGGGCTGCCTCCCACCAGTATGGGCAGCATTGGGGCTATTGACGGCTGCAGATATCTGACGTTCACAGTAACATAATTTGAGTCATTTACCTCGTTAACTGCCTGCAAGTTCTCCAGCTTTAAGCCGCCTTCCTCGATGGACTGCTCAACCCGTTCCTGGGCGGACCCGAAGTTTAAAGCGGCATGCCTCGCCCCATCCCTGGCGCTGTCGGTGGTTACCAGGAAGGCATAAATTAAAAACCCGAAAGACATCATCACTCCCAACAAAAATACCCACAGGTTCATCAAGATTGAGGTAGTAATCAACTCACTACTTCCCCGCTGATCCCGCCATAAAGATTTAATAAAAACGAAAATAGATATCATTAGAACGCCCCCCATTTCAATCCGGCCGTAAAAACTATAACCACCGCCATGGCCAGGGGTACGCCGAAGGGTACCGTGATGCCGGGCAGCTCGCCCAGCTCAATTTTATCCTTGCCCCCCGCCGACATCCTAGCCAGAATATACTTTGTTGTTGTGCACAAGCTCCGTAAAAACTCTTTCAGCTTACCATCCTTTGTCATTAAAAATATCCCGTAAATCAGCATCAGCACGGAAGCAATCATGACACAAAGGCCGGTGAAAGGTCCTCCATGCAGCGCACCCAATGCAACAATCAGCTTAAAGTCCCCGCCCCCGATGGCGCAGAACCAGTACATAACAAACGCCAGCGAGCCCGCCACCAGCAGCCCCTTCGTAAAAAGCCACAGCCCCGGTGTGCCGGCGGAAATGAAATGATAGGCCAAGGCAAACGGCAGCGCCGGCGCCACAATCACATTGTAAATGACGCCGTCTTTGCCCTTTGAATAGGTGTAATAATCAGTTATCGCGCAAACAATCACCTGCAGCAAAGTGATGTATAACAGGGGCAGCCGTAGTGTCGCATAATAAGCGCCGGATAAACCGGCGCTTATTAAAAGCATAGCCCAAAATACAATTTTTATATTATTAGAAAGTGAAAGACGTTGCATCATCAATAACATCCCCCGCGCCTTCGGCCCCGTCTCTTATCTTTGGCGAAATAAGAGCCATAGCTCCATACGTTACTAACGCCCCCACCGCGACAAGGATAATTGATACTACCACGCCGCTTAATCCCCTCTGGTCGTTCCAGATTTCCTTAAAAATATTCACGCGGATACCTCCTTTCTCTAATTTTAATTACCCAAGAGATCCTGGCTTCTTTCATTTAGATTTTTCAACTTCGGAGCCCATGAAGCAAATATTCCTAATGCTATGATCCCAGCCGCGGCCGCAATAATAACCGTTACCACCAGTGGGCTTAAACCCTTCTGATCCGCCCAGATGTCACGTAATACCTCGCCCATTAAAACACCCCCTCTCATTTCTCAATTCAACTAAAATGTCATTGCCTGCATAGCCGCAATCGCACCCGGACCGATCATGATTATGGCGCTTGCCGGGAGAATCATCCCGGCCAGGGGAATGGCCAGCAGCCTGTCGGAGCTGCCCTTTTTCTTGGTGGTCAAAATGTCGATATTGTGAAACGCGGTCCCTATAAGCTGCTCAAGTACGTTTACCAAATGGGTGCCTTTCTTGTCGGCCTCAATGACAGCATCAATAAACCTCGTAAAATCCTCAAGTCCCACCCTCTGCGCGGCTTCCATGAGAGCAACTTCTTTGTCAACTCCACGGCTCACCCGGCTAAAGGCGCGGCTCAGTTCCCCCGCCAGCACCCCACCCGAATCCTCTATGGCCGCCATGGCCAGGGCGTCAAAACTATTGCCGGCGCTGGTATTGGAAAGCGTCTTCATCAGCATCAATAGGGGCAGATATTCCCTGTCCGCTTTTGCAAGTCTTTCACCAGCAGTCGTTGAGACGTAAATAATAGGGATGGAAAACACCAGCGCCCCAAACAGGAGAGATACCAAAGCGGCCCTGGCCGGGTCGACGCCGTTTACCAGAGCGAACATGACGGCGGCAGCCAGCGGCGCACTGGCATAGCTGACCGCAAATATCTGTTCAGGCGCGTAATCCAGGCCCGCCCTGGTCAGCATGCCGGACATCCAGGCAATCCCCTGCTCCCCGGGCAGGACGGGCCGCAGCACCTTTATAATTTTGTCAATTAGTGAGCTGCCTTCCTTGTCTTTGCCGTCAATACCGGGCTTGCCCTCAAGATAATCCCTGAACTCCCGGCTCTTGCCCTGCCTGTAAAACAAAAAGCCCGCGTAACCGCAGACAAGTCCCAAAAAACAAATTATGCTTAACTGCAGCACTTAAACAATCACTCCTTTTAAATCCCCTACATCACCCTGATATGGCTAATTTTCTTGATTAAAAACCAACCGCCCAGGATCAGGGCAGTGGCCAGAAAAAACATCTTCAGCCCCAGGGCGGTATTAAAAAGAGGCATGAGGTACCCGGGGATAAATATCCGCTCCAGCATCAGGATGGCTACCGGGAAAACCGTTATAAAAACTCCTTCGCCAATGGCCCCGCTGTTATAAGCCCTGATGCTCTCCAATGCTTTGTTGCTTTTATCCACCTGGCTTGTAATGTCATTAAGGCTTTGCGCCAGGTCGCCACCCATGCGGTAGTGGGTCCGTACCGCCACTAAAAACATCCGGTACGGGGTAACCGGTATATACGCCTCCGTCTCCTGCACGGCATCAAGGGTCTTTATATTGCCCTGACTGATTTTTCGGGCCAGTTCTTTGATCGGCGTCCGCAGGGGCAGGTCAAGTTTGGGCGCCACTGATACTATCGCCTGCTCAAAAGAGTTGCCCGAAGCAATCGAATTGGCCAGCCTTAAGCAAAAATCGCTCATCTGCCGGTACATGGCAAACTCATTTTTCTCGATTGTCCGGGCCAGAAAACTGTAAAATATAAACGGCCCGGCAAAGATAAAACCGGCGGCAGCGTATAAAGAACCTGTCAGAAGCAGGCCAATCAGCCAGCCAACCGCCGCAGTTATCACCAGTGCAAGCAGGGCATGTGTTTCCCCCCAATCCGGATAGCCGGCCCGACTAAAAAAGATATTAACTGAATTTGACTTTCTGCCCTTCTTAACCACGGTATTTACATCATCGGTGCCGGTTAGAAAACCGGATAGATCCCGGCGCTTCAGCTCGCGCCGGTGAATCAACCAGCCAAACATGATCAGCCCGCCGGAAAAAAACAGGGCCATGGTCAAATAATCATACATCTTGTTTCACCCCCTCCAGCCATGCCGGCGGTACCACCCCACGCTTTCTCAAAAGCTTTGCCATAAGGGCCGGGCCTTGACCGGAGGCAATAACTTCCCGGTCGTTTGCCTCGTCATACAAAAGGACGTCCTCAACCCTCACGGAATCGCCTTTCATGCCGAATATGCCGGATATGCGGGTCACCCGGCGGCCTACAGTTTTCAAACCGTCTTTAATAATTTTGATGTGGATATCGGCCTGGTATCCGGCAGCTATAAGACTTCTGGCCACCCGTTCGGTTATATTGGGGTTATTCATCATGGCCAGGGTTTCCATCCGGGTGATCGTGGCCTGGCCCTCGCTGCCGTCCTCCCCCATGTAGTCGCCGGTGTGGAACGTGCAAAGCAGCAGGGTATGCCCCGTGGTGGCCGCCATGAGAATCAAAAGGAAAGCTCCGTCCCTGGCCTCCCCCATAAAAAAGTGATCCGGCGACATGCTCAGCGTAGCCTTTATTAAACTATCGTAACCGACGCCGAACTTGCCCTGTTCGTTGGCGTCCCTGGTAACGAGCCTGACCCAATGTTTTTGCGGCAGGTTCAATTCAAGACGGTCCTCGATGCTGATATATCTCCTGTCCTGGGGAGCAAGGCCGCAAACAACGTTAAGCAAAGTGGTTTTGCCGGACCTGGTGCCGCCGGTTATACCCATATTAAATTCAGCCAGTACCATGGCCGCGATCAATTCGGCGGCCAGCGGGCCTATGGTTTTGCTTGCTTGTAGATCATCAAAGGTCAATCCCTCTTTATGGTGCAACCTGAAAGACACGGAGGGTCCGTCCGGGCAGGTGGGGTCCATGACGATATGCACCCGCATTCCGTTATACCAGGCGTCGACAATAGTATTGGTCTCATTGGCTTTTTTACCGATTGGCGACAGTACGCGGTCAATCAAGTGGTATACATCGTCAACAGACGTGTATTCATATTCCCACTTGTGTTTTTGGCCTTTCCTGTCCTGGTACCAGATCTCGACACCGTTAATAATCCAGGCTTCTTCTATGTCCTGCTCCAACAACGGCTGTATAAGCCCCAGACCGGTGATTGACAGTATTTCTTCCTCTACAATTTCATTTAAGGCGTCTTTCAACGACGGGGGAAATTTGCTTCCCAGCTCATGGACCTGGTCATGTACAATTTTACGGATCTTCTCCTTAATCTCAGGCTTATGTTTTTCTTTCAGCAGCTCATCAGTCAGCAGCGTGTCCAAACGGGGCTTTAAATCCTTTTTAAGCTGCAGCCGGTCCTTTTCACCGAGGATTCCTTTTGATGCCACGGTCTCGCCCTGCTCCACAAGCAGATCCTGCAGCAGCGTTCCTTCCTGTTCGTCAACCTGCAGATATTGCAGCGGATCAGTAAATAAACTCATATATTATCCTCCCCCTTACCTACCGAACAGACCTTTGAGCTTGTCCGCAAACCCTGTATTTTCCCATCTGTTTTGGATAACGCTCCTGCCCAGTATCTTGTTGCACACCTGTATGTGCGCCTGGGTATAGCTTTTTGCCCTCCGGGAGAGGCAGGCCACGGACCCCCTGTTTTCTTCCACCTTCACAGCCGCGTCCTCCGGAATCAGCCCAATGCACTGAAATGGTATTTCGTTTATGGCGTCCTGAACATTAATCGACGGTTGTTTCGGTACCATGTTAAGCACAAATTTCACCTTGCTCTTATCAATCTTAAGCTGGTCAAATATGCCGTCCATGGCCCGGACATCCTTCAAGGTGGGTTTTTGCGTAGTTCCCAGTAACACAACGGTATCAGCCCATTCAAATGCCTTGGTGTGGTGCAATTTGATCGAGGGGTTGGTGTCCACCACCACGAAGTCATACCTCTTGTTCAGGGTGTACAACATTTTGTCAACCACTTCGGCGGTAATAGCTCCGGACTCCAGGGGATTGGGAGGGGCTAATAGTATGTCCAAGCCGGACTCATGCTGCACGACCAGGTTCGAGAAGTCTTCTTTGAAGTCGCTCTTAATCCAGTTGATCAGATTGGCCTGGTGCCGGAGGTCCAGCATACTGGCAATGTTGCCGAATGAGGTATCCAAATCAACCAGTACGGGACGTATTTTCTGATCCTTGAGCAAAGAAACCAGGGAGAAGGCAAAATTCACGCTGAAAGTGCTCTTGCCCACCCCGCCCTTGGGGGAATATATCACCACTATCTGGTCCCGCAGAGTATCCTTACCCTCTTCGCTGCGCCGGCGGCGGCGGGACGCCCTGTTTGGAGACGGTTCCTGCCTTCCGGGTAGTTTCAGACCGGCGCCGCCCATCGGCGCCGGCGTCTGCATCGGGGCCGCCGATACACTCCGCATAGCGTTAGGAACTCCTGCGCTGACGGGGGCGGGGGCGCTGCGCTTAAGGGGCTGGCGCAAGGATCGCCCCGCCTTTCCCGCGCCTCCCTGCCCCTGGGCCAGCAGCTTTAAGTAGTTGCCGGCTTCAATACCGGCATTGTTCCAGTTAACCAGGCCGGAACCACCGATCTCCGGCATAAGCCGGTAGGCTTCGAGAGAAGGTTCACCCACTAAATAGGCGGCAACACCTTTTGCCGCCAACTGGGAAATCAAATCGTACCATGCCGGGCTTTCAGACTCCTGGGTAATAAAGGCGGCGATAAATTGCTCCCTCTGGTTAATCTCCACCGGAGAAGTTATCATTTCAGCCTGAAATCCGAACTGCCGGGCTGACTGAGCAATTTCAGCGGCCCGGTTTTCGTCAAAATCAAAAATCAGTATTTTCAACAGTAAGTCCTCCCTTCCCTATTCAGTTTCCGTAGTTTCCGCAACCTTTTCTTCTCCAGACCCGCCGGTCTGATTATCCGTATTTGCAGTAACCATATGCCGGGTTACAAATGTCTCCGGCGTGGTCGGCACGGCATCGCTGTCCTCCACATCGTATGGGCAGAGCATTAGCCCAATTTTCCCGCCGTTGCCGGTAACAAAATCAATATCCTGGCCTTGCTGTTTGGTGACGGCAAGCTTTATACCGGTCATCTTGTTACTGTTGGCGTCCCTGATTATTCCCAGCACCATTACTTTTTCGGCTATGGTTTGGCTTACGGGGGTTTGTACGCCCTGCAAAGGAAGCTTTAAAGAGCCGGTTACATCCACCCGGTCCCCCACCATCAAGTCCCCGTCAAGGCCCATCAGGTTTTCCACGGGCAGCGATTTACCCCGCTGGTTGGTTTCCGCCATATCCGTCAATTGAGCCGTCAGTGTGTTTTCACCCTTGTAGCCAAGCTGACCCAGATACACCGGCGTCCCGGCAGGTATTTCGCTTTTAGTGATCTGGCCGGTCACGTTGACGTCGCCCTTAATCATTCCCGGCTTTGCGTTTTTGACGGCAACGTAATCAATCTCAACCATATCCCCGGTGATCTTTGTATATGGCGGTATGGTTTTTGCCGCTTTAACATAGGCCACAGCGTTGACCATCATGTAGCTGCCTTTAACCAGCAAGAAAGAAAAAGCCCCGAGCAAAATTAGGGCTGTAAAGAACATGATCATTGAGCTTTTATTTTTCATTTTTCAAATTGACCTCCAATCTCCGATCTAATCTTGCCGTACTTTTGCCACAACCGTTTTATCAAAAGGGATACGGTCCGAGAGCCCCAATACGGGGCCAAAAAGGGGGGCGTCTATGGTTCCCCTGAGCCTCAAACTATAGCTTTCAATGTAGCCGTCGCCGTCCGCGTCAACGGCCGCGCCATAGGTTTCCTCCAAGGCAATGCCCCGCTGGTTGAACTTCATGGCTGCCATGTTCGCATCCAGTGTGCCGGCAGCATAGGTGTCCGCAATTATGGGGTTCAGTACCGGCATTTCGCCGACAGGGTTTCCAAAATCGTCAAAAACGAGCTTGCCCTCCACGGCGCTGCTGCCGGCCAGCGCTGCGGCGTCGCCGACGTTTAGGATGATATGCTTTTTTAATACCGCTGTGCCGCCGTCGATGACCACAGCACAAATACCCAGGAAAAACGTAATGAGTATGGAAGCCCAGATCAGGCTGAAGTTACCCCTCTGGTCGGCCCAGATTTTTTTCAGCTTGTCCAATCATATACCCCCAATCTTGGAAACGGATTATTCCACGTGGAATATCAAACCACTGTATCAAACGATTCCTGGATATTGACCATCAAAAAATCGGCGTATTCTTCAAATGAGTGTTTCAGATCCTCCCTGTACAGCACCGCCGGAATACCGGCCTTGATACTTTCAAGCACCCCGAGGCAATCGGCTATTGCTACATCCGCCTTTAACCCGGCGGCATTTTCGGCATCTGAAACAACCACCAGTTCGCTGTTCACCACCCTGTTGGCCGCAAGGCTGCACCTGGTGAAGAACTCTTCCGGCATTCCATCCAGCACGGCTTGAATTTTTCTAAGGTGGTTAAAATCACTGTCCGTCACCAATGCAACTTGTCCGGCTGATGCTATTACCTCCTGGGTAGCGGCATTTTTAAAGTCCGCGGCAGTATCCGCTATAACAAAATCAAAGGCGCCGCAGAGATTTTTCAGCACGGAACCTACGGCCTTTTTCCCACCGCCGGCGCCGGATTCAATATTCGACGCGGTATATATATACAGCCAGGGCAACAGATTGGGGTTATATCCATGCTCAAGGGCGTTGCCCGGGTCTTTTAGCAGGCGGTATACCCCGTCCTCCCCTTCCGGCACTTCAATCCAGTTGGCCAGTGACAACTGGGTTAAATCCAGATCAACCAAAGCCACGGAATTGCCGCGCAAAGCCAGCACGGCGGCCAGGTTCAGTGCCACCATGGTTTTTCCCGCCGGCACTGGGGAGCACACCCCGATCAAGTTAACCAGGGCCCCCTTCCCGGTTACCTTTCCGTCTCCCTTAATTTTACGCTGGGCGAGCTGGGGAAGGTTTGACTTAATCCTGTTTAAAGCGCCTTCCCTCGTATCGTTCCCGTCCTGTTCGTCGAGCATAATCACGGGCTTGCCGGGGTTTGGTTGAAATTCGCCGGCGGGGTTAATCAGCGCGTCCTTCAACCGCCCGATGGTTACAGGCTCAAAAAGTATGTCATACACTCCGAGTTCCACCAGTTTCTTAATCGTGAGGTTATTCGGATTAAGCCGCCCGCCCAGAAAAACAGTCCGGATGTTTAAGTCAAGCAGTTCCTCAACGATATCAATTATATCCATCTCCCCCGGCAGCTCCGGAGAAAGCACCACCACGTCGGCTCCGGCCGTTTCCGCTGCATATATAACGTCCTCTCTGCCCCCGACCGGAGTAACCATAAACTCTCTGATGGCGGACAAAGGTTCAAGGAAATCGTCCGCCGCCGCCAGCACTATATTCAAAAAACATCCCCCCTTAATCTATTGAGTAAGTTGCAGATCCGGACTTTTAACCGGAGCAGGGTTAATAGTCACTACTTTACGCGCTGTGCCAAACCGGCTGTCCGTCGCCTCGATAACCAGTGTCGACTTGGACATACCCCGCATTCCGACCTTCGGGAATACATAGTTAAAACTTTGGGTAAACGAACCCGACGACTTGGTATAGCTATCCGACCAGCTTTTTACCACCGGCACCGTCACCTGGGGATTGCCGGACATGTCTTCCATGGACCAGGAAGTGGTTAAAACCCCCTCACCCCGGGTCCTTACATTCATGGTGTATGATCTACTGCGATAGCGAATATTGCCGTCTTTGTCCCGGTAACGTTCATAAGGCAGGCTGCCGGATATTCTCACCGTGAAGGGATACAGTGTCAGCGATTCCCAGGTGCTGGGGCCGATGATCTGGATAGACCCCGAAGCTTCCTCAATCGCGGGAAGTATATTTATACTGACAGTTTTTTTGTTATCGTCGTAAGTAACTTCACCCGCGGGCTTATCCCGATCCGGATTGACTTCCACGGTAAGGGTATGGCTGCCCGCGCCCGGCGTGACGGTTACGGAATCGGTTTCCTGTTTTATGATATCGAAGTTGGGAATATCTTTGATTACCTTGCCGTCGAGCTTCCACACCAGGCGGGTAACGAGCAATTGACCGCTGTCGTTGTGTATGGTAGCGGCTACGTTTACCGAATTGCCTTCCAGCGCTTCCTGCTTACTCTTATCCACTTCCACCCACAGGTTTTGCAGGTCGATGGGGACCATGACGGTTTTCTCGTTATTGTCGTAAGTTATCTCCGCCAGGTCTTCATCCGGAGGCAGGTTAATGGTTGCTTTTAGCTCGCTGATGCTTTTGGCAGAACCGTGCCATTTGAAATATAGCGTCATTTTCTCCCCGGGGGGCAACTGCAGGGCCTGGACTATGTTGCCGTCATGATCGGTTATTACGGCCACATGGCCGTTATGGGTTGCTTTGACCGCAGCCGGTTTGGACGCTGCAACGCCCGACAGGTTTTCGACCACCATTGTACCGGTATACTGCTGTCCCGGGCGGGCTTTCTCCCCGGCCGGCACTCCGGAGTCAAGGGCGGTTACGGCCAGGTCCAGCTCCGGAGGCGGCCCTGCCTTCAGCGGCGCCATCGGGACGGTCAGGTACCGGATTCCGTCCGGCCTCTGGTGCCACATGCGGCCCATGCCCCAGGTGTAATCAGTGGGCGGCTGCAGCACGTGGACATAGGTGTGCCAGGGGGTGTTATCCCGCACAAAATTAATTGCCGCACCTTCTCCCTGCTGGTAGCTTTCAAGGCCACGGATAATGCTGTCGTTTAGTTCGGGGTTTCCGTTAAATTGGTTTTCTTTTAGGCGAGGTTCTCTACGGTCTTTAAGAGATTTTTCAACTTCATTAGAACGCCATGGATTGGGTATCCAATCCCAATCATTTATTAACCCCGGGGTCGGGTTGGGGTCATGCCGGAACAGCGTGTTTGTATATTCCTCTCCGGCCATTGTTTGGCCCAGATACCGGTGATGGCTGGTGGCAGGGTCGAGGTCGTGGGGCGAACCGTAAACGATCAGCGCCCGGGATCTTAAAAGGTCTGCGTTAACCGGCAGACCGTTAATATTTTGCGGCGCGTAATATTCCGCATGCCCATATTTTTGTTGTATTTCTTGATTGGCCAACTGTAGTGTTTTGGCTATATCTTCCGGCAATCCGTCAAATGTGCCGGCAGAAACAACAGTGCCGGCACCAAGTGCCAGCACTAAGAAAACTAAGAAAAGGGCGATTATTATCTTTTTCATTTATTTTTTTCAACCTCCGCGTTTTTATTTCCAGACAACAATATCAATATCGAAGTAACCTTTAGGACCGGCAGCCGATATCCTACGTTCGCTTAAATAAAAATCTTTATCCGGCACATCGTCCCACCGGTCTTTTTTGGGGCGGACGTAATTAATAACCGTCTCCGCCGTTTCCTGTCCCAGCTTGCTGGCCAGGATATTATAAGCATCCTGGAATTGCGGTTCTAAGGGCTTAGAAATGTTCATCAATATGCCAATCTCACAGCCTCCGGACAGATTCTCATCAACTTTCAAATCCGTCTCCAGCGGAACGGTATACCCATTAATCACCTTCGTGCCGGGTGTGGGTTCATCGGCGGCGGTGCTGCCGATATGCTCCAATACGCTGCCGATGTCCGGTTTCTCCGCTCCCCTGGGCCAGCACAGCACAACACTGTTTTGGGCGTCCCACTCCACCTGGTAGCCCAGGGCCTGGGCCACCCACCGGGCGGGCAGGTAAGTGCGGCCTTGTCTTGCCAGCGGGGCCACGTCCATGTTTGTGATTGCGCCGTCAATCGTAAGCTGCTTGCCGCCCACGGCCATGGTCACAGTCGGGAAGCCTGGTTCATCCAGCGTTACCCGGGGACTTTCCCAGCCGATATATTTGTCTCCCACGCCCAGGGCGTTGGCCAGGAACCGCACCGGCACGAAAGTACGGCCGGCTTCGATGAACGGCCGGGCGTCCATTTGAACGCCAGGCGTTTGGTTGTCGATAAAGTAATGGTCATTGCCGACAATGAAAACCACTGATTTGACCAACTCTTTTTGCTGGTCGTATACGTCCACCTGTTCTTGCTCCTGGGCGTTCACCGGAGCAATTGAGTGCATATTAATGGTCAGCATGGCCAGGACGAAGACTATAACGGCAAAAAACATAAAACGCTTCATATATCAATACCTCCCTCAAAAATACTTGTAATTCTTGACAAACCCAAATCCGGGTTATATTATTTATTTAAGGGTTATCACTCCTTTAATAAATGGGAATACTGAAACTGATAAACGGCTCGGGTTCCCCACCTGTCGGGGTTTTCATCTTAAACCTCTGAAGTTGCTGCTTCAGAGGTTTTCAATTACTTATCTCGACCAGTTAGCTGAACAACGAGGGTCAGCAGGAGTAATATTGCGATTACGACTTGTACTGCGTCGCCAAATGTGATCATCCCGCCCCACCCCCTTTCTGGATGTTTCCATCCCCGGCAGGTGAGGCCCGTTATCAGTTCGGTATTCCCAAAGCTATTTTACCACAATTTTCCCCTTTTTTCTTAACTTAAAATCTGGCTTTGCTGCATTAACGACTGGTTATATACCAAACTATCAGCCACACCTTGCAAAGCCTGGTATAGCTGCTGACAGAAAAGCACTGCGGGAACACCATCTCTCTCCGCCTGGATAACGTCTTCAATTTCTGGTATTACCGAGATAGCCCGCTGCCCGTATATCTGTTCTCCTATGGATATGTCCACCCCCGCCGGCCACCGATTCAAAACTAAAACTGGTTTAGATAATTTCTCTATCTTGAACTCCATGCCCTCGTAAGGTGACACCACTAATACCGATTGCCCAACTGTTTTTGTTATCCGCTGACGTCTATCAAACTCATCAAACTCTTCTATCGGAGGCGTATCAAGAACAACGAAATCAACTAAAGCAGAAACCTTTTTTATTACCTCCGGTAGTTTTGAAAAAAAGCTTCTGTGAATTTCCATAAAGTCGGGATCAGCAGTCAGCGTATATAGCTGAGGCACAAAAGGCACATTTTCCAGAAACAATAATACGTCTGATGGATTTTCAAGAGCACTGCTTAATGCGCTTCCCGCCTGACCCCCGCCAACTAAATAATGCGCTTTAAGAGACTCAATATCTCCGTCTATAAATGCCACCGAATATCCACGCATAGCAAGGGTAATCGCAAGGTTTACGGCAATAGTGGTCTTTCCCGCCCCTTCGGCAGATATAACTGCTACCACATTGTTTGATTTTTGTGTTAGCCGTGGTTTTTGTGCTAGTTTTTGTTTAAAATTTAATAGCGGCCAGGTTATCCATTTTGTCGTTTCTGTAGAAGCGTTTTCACTGGGGAATTCAATAACCCCCGGATTAAAATCATTTCTAATGCAATCTGCCCCAATTACTCTGTTTCTACCTTCCTCTTTTGCCCGATATAAAGCTTTATCTGCAACTCTAATTAGGTCTGTGACGTCATTAGCGTTTTTCCCCATAACGGCAAGCCCTGCCGAAAATGTACTGCGCACCTTAGTACCCTCAATAAAGATATCCTTTTTAGCCCATCCGCTGCAAAGTTTTTCAGCTATCCTGCCGGCGTCACCCAGGTTTGGAAAGACCACCACAAACTCTTCCCCACCGTACCTAGCTACCACATCTACCCGCCTCACGCTGCCTTGCAGGTATGCAGCAAATTCTTTTAATACTAAATCCCCAGCCTGGTGACCGTAAGTATCGTTCACAAACTTAAAATGATCCAAATCGGCTAAAAGCAAGGAAAAAGTCATCCCTATGCTTTTATAACGTTTTTCTTGCTCAACCAAATAATCTTCAAGATATTTCCGTTTAAAAAGACCAGTGAGGTCGTCTCTACTGGCCTTTTCCCACATGTCTCTCATCCTGTCAGCTCTGGCCCTGATCCGCTCCACGGTCTCTTCATTCAGAACCTTATAGCATTCATCCGCTCCAGCTTTATAACATAGCATTTCTTCTGTCTGCCCAATGACAACAATGGGCACATGCAACAACGAGGGTTCCCGGCGCAAATCTTTTATACGTGTAACTGTATCAGAAGATGCCGACACCAAAATTACAGCCGGCGCCGCCGCCAGCACTTCATTTTTACTGGAAAAACTGCGCACCCCTTGAATGTGTCCAATTGCCACAAAATCATCGGGAACATTCACAAAACCAGTCGGGACCGGGAAAAAAGGTTTATCGGTATTAGATTCCATATCGGCAAAAACATCTTTTATTTCTTGTATACCATTTATTTCTTTTTGCTTTATGAAACGCTTAAACAGTCCCTTACCTAACGATTCTTTCTCATCATTAATATCAATCTGAACGTCCCAATGAGCTGCAGCCGAATAGTCCGCCGGGATCTGGTCCAGGACTTCTTTCAGCTCCGCCCCCCAATCGTCCGCGGAAACAATATCATATATCCCCATCCGCACGGCTGCTGCAATTGTACTATCTCCGGGAACCAACCCGCCGGCAAGCAGAATAACCCTGGCGGCCGGCCTTTGGATTCGGTATGCATTAATTGCGTCGACCAGGCTCTGCCCTAAAGAGACATCAACAATCAAAGTATTCAACGGCACCCTGGCCGCCATTTCAAGGATCCGCTTCAACTGCTCCGGCTTATCTGACTTCTGAAAACTGCTATAAACAATCTGCTCCCCGATTATCTCCATTAATGCTTGCTCTTTATCCGGAGAAGCGATCACCCCATACATTCGCCAACACCACCTATATAACTCGTTTTTTCCACAACCTATTACACTTTCGCCAATGCCGGCAACCGGTTGAGGAATACTCACCGTTACCGGGAACAAACGGCTGACATATGGGAATCAGGCCATCACAAAGCCACTTATAAAGAGAATCACTTCCGGTTATACAAGGTCCTGGCGGACACCGCCATATGATCTTTTCATCTTGAGTTATAGTAACCACAGTACAATTCATCTTTAGGTCATTCTTCAGTGTAAAAAATTCATCAGTATTAGGATAATCATGCCTGCTGCTATGCACATTATTTAGAATATCTTTTAAAATCACAAAAAATCACCCCCTAAAAAGAAAAAAGCCAGGCTCCCGGCAATTGAGGAATCGAGCCTACGTTAACCGTTATTCCATGTGGAATATCTAATCAGTATCACTCAAAAACGGCGAAGCCCCTAAAGGGGTTTGGGGATTTCAATCCCCAAACGTCCCCCCTTCCATCCCCGCCGTTTTTCGCCCATCGGCTTAAGGCCGAAATAGCGGCGTCGTGCCCGCAGGTCAAAGGTCGCGCGTAGCGCGAGGCCGAGGAATACCGGACCGGCCCCAGTGGGCCGGGAGGATATGCCGCAGGCCCTTGCCCTTGACCGGAGGGCCGAAGAGGCGGCGTTATAATCAGGCCTGCCGATAGGCGAAACAAAGCGCCGCCCCAGCGGCGCATCCACTCTTTCTTTTGACCCCAAATCCGGACATGCAAGGCACTCTCCGACCGGACCCAATAAACATACCCCAAAGCACGGTCGGAGTGTGCCTCCCCCGGCGAGCCTGACGGTCTTAAACCCCAAAGAAAAACCCCAAAGCAAGACGGTCAGGCGGCCTTCCTACCCAGACAAAGACCCAGAGCAAGACCCTAAAACGGCGCTCTGCCGGGCACAGTTCATTGCCCCAATAAAGCCTGCATGCTTTGGGCAGAAGATATGCTTTTTACGCTGCCATTACTATTTACGTGGCCGGTCTTCTTTCCACCGCAGTTATGTTCAAATCCTCCCAGCGCTGCCTCTTTGGCAACTTCTGCGATGGTATTGTCATTATTAGATATGATGATTTTTTTTCGATACTGGTTACACCGCCGCCCACGTCTTAACTTATTTTTCCTTGTTCTAACAGCATCTATATCCCCTTTAACATACAGGTACTCATACGAATATCCAAGGGATTTAGATAAAACCAACAGCCCCACCGGCCCCTCAATGTCCCACACCTTTTGTAAAATCATTATTTTTTGCAGTTCACTTGATGAATTTGTGAACATAAGGGACATTTTTTGTATCTCACTATATTTCAAAAAATCCCCCCAAAAACCGTTTTTCGCCGCACAACAAAGTGCGCCCCCAGTGCACCACGAGGAGGTAACGGCAAATAGCACCGGAAAAATTAGCCCGGAGCGAAGCTCTAAACCAAACAGAGTTTGCATCAATCCAAAAATCCGGGTTATCCATATACCAGGAGGTGTAGCTGCCATATGGACAATTCCAAAACCCCCAGACCGACACCTTATCGTAAGGTCCCTGTTTTCAGGAAAACAGGCCCAATACAAAGCATAAATAATGTATATCAGGCAGAGTAAACTCATACCCTGTCCAGCCCTGATAGTGTTGTCAAGGTTCATCACCAAAGATTCACGACCTGGCAATCATGTCAATGGCGGGCTACTATATCCGCCCGGGCAAAATGCCACAGATGCCCGAAACGCCGCATATACAGTGCAATATGGTCATGCGGTTAACCCTATCACACCCGGCAGCGACTGTCCTCCACCGGTAGGACACCACTTCCTAAAAACCCGCAACACCTCGTACCGCACAAGCGGCACACTCCTAAGCAGCTCACCCCGCCCAGGAGTCTACCGCTTAAAGTTTTGCAACGTCTTGATAGTTCACTTTTTAGCAAAATCTTTATTTATTTTTCTTAATGTGTCATTCTTGATTGCTTTAATAAAAATGTTCACCAATGCCCTGTCGCCTCGTTGGATGGCTTCCTGTAAAAGCTTTGCTTGATCTAAAGATAGCGAATTTTGTGAGGAGTTTTCTGAATGTATGCTTAGTTGACACCTTTTCATTGCCATATAAAATTCACTCTCCCAAGGGCATTTTTAGGAGCATCTGATACAGATTTCATTCGCTCTGATTATTGTCATTTTTTTGTGGTAATTACGTATTTATCTTCCTTACGCTTTTTACCCATTTTTTGGCTTCTAGTTAAAGGTAATTTGTACCATTACATCTAATTAGTTAAGTGTAACCTTTAAACATGAAACTGTTTCATTAATATAGCCCTGGCTAATCTGCCTGCCCAAGGCACTGCACAATCGTCTCCTATCCACCACCGGCACCTGTTTTGTTTACATGGTTGGTCTATAGGCATTAACCCAGCAGTGTTGTCCTTAAGGTAGGCAGTTAAAACCGGGCAAATTTTGGCTTGGCGATCTTGTTTAGGTTTCATGAGTTAACTTCCTTCAGTGCCAGTGGATACTTGGCATGCATGCGAGGGACGATTTAAAAAAAATATATCTTCAAATTTTAGGTTGGGATATGCAGTTAAAATTTTAGCTATAAACTCTTGTCCAGGGCCATTTCTTTTGGTTTTTATTCTCCATAGCATTGTTTTATCAATACCAATCTTTGCGGCAAATGCCATATCATTAAGTTCGTCTTTTTTCTGTATCTCTAATAAAGCCTTTAAATTAACTCCAATCCTACAACTTACCAATGTTGTCGCCTCCTTTACGTTTGTGGCATCAATGCATTGCATGCGTACAAGTAAATAATACCACGATATTGGCAGCCATGCAACACCGATTTTCAAGTTTTTTTAATTAATATTGCATCAATGCAACAGTATAGATATAATCACTATATAGGAGTGAATTTGCACATGAATAATCAAGATTTTGGGGACTGGCTCAGAAAAAAAAGAATCGAAGCCGGTTTTGAAAGCCAAGGGTTATTGTCTAGAACGTGTAACATAGATCATTCAACAATTGCAAGATGGGAACGTGGTGATACAAAACCATCGCCAGAAAATTTAAAGAAATTAGCTCCTCATCTTAGAGTAACTTATGAAGAACTAATGGCAGCGGCCGGATACCTTGACAAAATAGATCCTCCGAAACCCAAAGCTCTGGAGGGCCTTGATATGTTTTTCCTTCGAGCTGTCGGAAAGCTTTCCCCCGAAGGGAAAAAGAAAGTTTATGACTATGTTGAAATGGTTGATGCCTTAGAGAAACAAAAAAGAAAGAAAAAATAAACCACCGCAAGATTAGCGGTGGTTTTGTTGCTTTTAAGATATTCGACATTATTCAACAGGAGATGACATTTTGACTGAATCAAACGCCGCAATAGAAGCAAGGTTATTAGTCAATGCGCTAAAGCCTAGATACCCCTTAGATGTTATTTGGTTTGCCAAGCAAATACTTGGTAAACCTGTTGTACTTGACGAGCAGGATTTTCCCATAAACATATGTGCCATGATTCTGGACAAGCCTGAATATACCTCAGTACATATTTGCGTTAACCTAAATAGGCCTCATACAAGCCGGCGATTTGGAATCGTACATGAATTAGCGCATCTATATCTTGGCCACCAAGGAGACATTAGTTTTATTGAAAATGAAGAAGATCCTTTACTTCATGCTGAAGCTGATGCCTTTTCAACCGAGATGCTTACACCTAAACATAGTATACTAACACTGGCTCATAGATACCATGAGCCAATGGTCCTAATTCATCAAATACTAAGAGGTTTCAACGTGAGTCTAGAAATGACATGCAGGAGATTGCTGGAACTCAAAATATATAACGGAGCTTTTGCTTGTTTTAATGAAAATGAGTCATTTTTTAGTTATAATACCCCGGGATTTGAGTTTAAAGAACAAATTAATAGCATCCCAAAAATCAAGCGTGGTCGCTTGTTAGCGCGGAAAGAAACATTACGCGGTGTACCTGTTAATTATTATATTAAGCGTTTTGAAAGCGGCAACTATTTATTAGCACTGGCAGAAGAAAAACCAACGTTTTTTGTAGAAAAGCGACCTCTTTTCATTCTTAGTGAGTGGCCCGGAAGAAAGATTGGTGAATTATAGAAAATGAGTCGTGAATATTTTATTGAAAATTGTTCCCAATGCGGCAGCCCCTTAAAACCTTGGGATGTTGAAATTAGAAAAGGTTACAAATGCTTTAAATGTAAACATCCCATGCGTATTATGCTCATTTATAAACCCGAAGAAGAACAATATAATAGAATAATACAAAGTGAATTTGCTTATGATCGCCATCCGAGTATGATACCTCTTGCAGCAGAGTTTGGTGTTTTATTGGAAAAGCGATATAGTAAAGAAGTGAAAAACTCTTACGTAGCCCATATATGTCCAAAATGTAAAATAATACAAGGTGATTATTATGTTGTTGAGGATAACCACCAAAAAACTGAACTAGTTAGTTCATTCAAAGGGCTTGCATGCAGTAGTTGCAAGCACTGGGAACCAGTCAAGGTTTCAAAGGTAGCCTATAAAGTAGAACATATTATTAACCCCTCAGAAAACAGCTCAGAAGAAATAATAAGAGATAATATGAATTGTGAACATAAATCAAATATAATTATCGAGATGCTACATAAATATCTACCAAACAAATGAATTTGAAAATCTGGTGATTCTTGTTTACAACTGCTATGATATATTTAGTGAATTCCCTATGTAGGGGGGAGTATTATTATGGAAAAAGTTTTAAATCAAATCCTTACGGAACTTAAAAACCTCAACCAATGGGTGGGCTCCGTTGAAGAAGGCCAACAGCGCATGGAAGCCCGTATGGATGGGTTTGACGCTCATATGGATAAGTTTGATACCCGCATGGATCGACTTGAAAATTCTAATAGTATATTGGCGAAAGAGATTATGACCGTTAAAACAGATGTAAAAGAAATACACTCCACTTTAGTAAAATTTGAAAATGAAATAAAGCCCCAAATAGGAGCCCTTTCCGACGGCTACAGTTTGCGCGGCGATCAGATAAATAATCTTAGAAAGCATTTTGACGAACGGTTTGATAGTATTGAAATAGATACCGGCTATCTTGTCACAAGAGTGGCGCGGTTGGAAAAGACTGCGAAATAATGAATTTGTCTCAAGGGGGTTATTCTTATGCGTTTTTCAATTACTCTGCAACCTGGCGAAGATGGTTTCATAGTTGCGGAATGCCCGGTAATTCCAGGATGTATATCACAAGGTAAAACTGAGCAAGAAGCGCTCTTGAATATTCAAGAGGCAATTAAGCTTTGTTTAGAAGTCCGTAAAGAACAAGGTCTAAATTTCCGGCTTTGAAGCTGTGAAGGCATTTCAGAAAGCCGGCTGGAAAATCGCAAGACAAAAGGCAGTCATATATAATTCTCCTTAAAAAGGGAATGATTGCTACACTATCTGTCTCTAACCATACAGTTCTTGACCGCGGAACTTTAAGAGGCTTAATTCGTAAAGCCGAAATGTCAGTAGAAGATTTTTTAGGCTATCTGTAAATCCAATTGAAAGTTTTCCCGTCATATCGCCTCCTTAAAAAACAACCACACTTTTTCCATTTATATCCTGTTGATCAACCAGAGAATAAAACCTATAATAATCACCAAACATATGTTTGGTGATAAACATGAAGCGGGTTATTTTACTAGCCGATATGAACAGTTTTTTTGCCAGCTGTCACCAGGCCGTGCATCCGGAATTGCAGGGCCGGCAGGTAATCGTGGCCGGCGATCCAAAAAAGAGGACCGGCATCGTACTGGCGGCCTCCTACCCGGCCAAGGCGTTGGGAGTTAAAACCGGCATGGCGCTTTGGGAGGCCAGGGCGCTGTGTCCGCAGGGGTATTTTTTCAAGCCGGATTACCGGCTGTACGTGGACATTTCCACCCGTATCCTGAGCATTATGCGCGACTTCACCGACCTGGTGGAACCATTTTCCATAGATGAGGCCTTTGCCGATTTGACCGGGGTTATCCACCTGTGGGGGCCGCCGGGAGAAATCGCCCTGCTTCTTAAGGCGCGCATCCGTTCCGAGGCGGGGGTATTCTGCAGCGTGGGTATCGGTCCCAATAAGCTGGCCGCCAAGATGGCGGCGGGGGTGCAAAAGCCCGACGGGCTTACCGTACTGGAAACCATAGCCGATTTTAAACGGTTGTTCTGGCCCCGGCCGGTGCGGGAACTGTTCGGCATCGGCCCCCGCTACGAGAAGCACCTGCGCCGTTACAACATACATACCATTGGGGAACTGGCGGCTTTTCCCCCGGATATTCTAAAGCAGAGGTGGGGTAAGAACGGGGAAATGCTGTGGTTGTGTGCCAACGGCGTTGACGACAGCCCGGTGACGCCCTCCAGCCTGGATATCGCCAAAAGTATCGGCCAGCAGCGGACCCTGCCCCGGGATATCCGGGGTTTTGACCGGATTAAAGCGGTGATTTTGGAGCTATGCGAGATGGTGGGCCGCCGGGTGCGCCAGGGCGGGTATCTGGGCCGCACCGTTTTCTTGACCCTGCGGGATACCCGGATGCGGTTTTTCTCCAGTTCCCGGAGCATGGACGACCGCACCGATTTGCCGGACGAGATTTACCGCACCGCCTGCCGGATACTTTACCGTCACTGGGATGAAACCCAGGCAGTGCGCCTGGTGGGGGTGGCTTTAAGCAACCTGGTCAAGCGGGAGCACTTTCAGTATGATATTTTCGGGGAACGGATGCGCCTGTCCAACCTGGCCCGGGCCTGCGACGCCATCAAGGACCGCTTTGGCGAAGGAGCCATTATGCGGGGAGTGTCCCTAAAGGAAGGGAGTATAAAGCGTGACCGCGAATAAAAGAAATGTGCTGTGGGAGAAGCATCGTATGATGCTGCCCGAAGTGAGAGAGAAAGCGGTACACCGTTGTAAGCACTGCCGGCTTTTTGTATCCATTCAGGGACGCGAGGAAAGTCGGTACGGCTGCTTGGTGGACGTGAAAGCTTATGGAAACCTGGAAAAGCGGATCCCGCCGGTGGTGCCGGTTCTTGAGCTCGTCAAGCGGGTGGGCCTGGAGGGGCTGGAACGGTGCCTGGAAAGGGGTGACCCCGAACGACAGAGCTGCGGGAGATTTAAATTGAAGTAAATCCATAGTGGGTGGTATCAATTTGCTGCCCATGAAATGATATAATGATAAGTAATTATCGTCTGTTACTGGTTCTTAAAAATTGCCACAAAAAAAGGGAATGTGATGACCATGTGTGGACGTTTTATTATGACTATTGATTTCGAAATGATTAAGGCCGCTTTCCGGCTGAGAGCGGAATATTATGATTTACAGCCCAGGTACAATATCGCGCCAGGACAGGATGTCCCTGTAATAACAAGCACGCCCCATGGGAGGGAGATCTCCCCGATGCGCTGGGGTTTAATTCCCCCTTGGGCCGGAGATGCCAAAATTGGTTATCGGATGATTAACGCACGGGCGGAAACAGTGGGAGAAAAGCCAGCATTTAAATCAGCCTTTCAGCGCCGGCGCTGTCTAATTCCCGCCACCGGTTTTTATGAGTGGAAGAAGGAAAGCCGGACGAAACAGCCCATGTTGATTACCTTGCCCGAGGAAAAAATTTTTGCCTTGGCCGGTATATGGGAACAGTGGTCAGCTCCGGACGGCGCCGCTGTGGTTCATTCGTGTAGTATTATTACCACTGAAGCTAACAGACATCTGGCTGATATACATAACCGGATGCCGGTGATATTTACCGAGGAAGAAGAATTCGAACCGTGGCTATCCCTAAATGATCCTTCTTATTTAAACCAGCTTTTAAGGCCATACGACGGAGATATGTCAATTTACCCCGTGAGCACCAAAGTAAACTCCACCCGGGAGGATGACCCGGGGTTGATTAGAGTTCTCTAAACGACCCTTATTTCAAACTAAATCGCTCCTATAGAAATAATATTTAGTGAATAATGGATTATGTTTACATTATAAGGTTGTTCAAAAATCCAGGGAGTGTATATGGTGTCAGATATAATTAACATACGAACTGTTCCCCAAAAACAAAGCAAAACAATATCTTACGGTGTAGGCCAATGCCGGGTTTCTGATGAACGACAGAAACAAAAAAATGTAAGTTTGCCGGCTCAAAAATCCAATATAGAAAAATACGCAGCCGAACATAACATTGTAATATTAAAATGGGAATTTATTGATCACTCTGGTTATAGGGAACTGGAGGAAGATAAGAGATTTACTGATTTAGTTAATTACGCAATTAATGAGTCAAGGGTTACATATTACCTGGTGGATGAAAAAGGCAGATTTGCCCGCAACCGGTACGAACGGGTAGTATATGAAGAAAAGCTGCGGCGGGCTAACGTTAAGCTAGTTGGAGTAAGCGAGCCTGATTATGATCGAAAAACAGTAACCGGTGTTTGGCTTGACGGTATAGGCATAATTAAAAATGAAGCCACTTCAGTAGAAATTGCGTATCACGTAATGAAAGGCATGAACGAAAACGCTGAAATGCGTGATCCCGAAACAAATTGGTGCTACAAGAATGGCGGCAATGCACCTGACGGCTATTCCAATAAGCGAGTAGTACGCGGCAAGGATGCCAGAGGAAAGGATTTAATAAAGCTCCTATGGGACATTGACCCGGAACGATCTCAAATAATTCGATACATAGTTCTTACCTGCTGGCTTAATAAGGGTCTATCTTATAAAAAAATACGCGATCATTTAAACTCAGCCGAACCGAAATGGGACAGCAGGCGTGACAGAGTGCCTTCAGCCAAAGGAGGTTTATGGTCACACACTACAATTAGAGAGATTTGCGTAAGGGCCATGGAGGGAGTTTACAGCGGCATTTATTACTGGAATCGAACAGGCCGGGATTTAAGAGGTACAGGTGTAAAGTGGAAAAACCCAAACGAATGGAAAATGGTCAAAAACGCACACCCATCTATAATTACGTTAGAAGAGTGGGATGAATTGAAAAACATTAAAAAAATAACAAATAATAAGTCACGCGGGCCGTCAAAAATTGAATCCAGTCGGTGGATGTTTACAGGATTTAATGCTATCGGCGAGTTAATGTTTGAGTGTATAAACTGCAATTCAAGCATGTCCAGCGGACAATCAAAGAGAATCTATAATTACTATATATGTTCAGGCAATGCTAACCAGGGCGAAGCCAAATGTAACGCCAAATGCTTTGTGCCTAAAGAATGGCTCGAAGATAATGTGGTTAATTCCATAAAGAAGCGCTTTAATCCAAAATATATTAATAATCTCGTAGAGGCCATCAACAGTTCCATCGATGAAGAAGACTCCGATCGCTTAATGGCCATTAAACATCTCGAAAAAGCACTTTTAGAAAAAGACAGAGCCATACAGAATATCATTAACGCACTTACCAAATTAGAAAACCCACGGGCCATTGATACACTAACCAAGCAGCTTGAAAGCATTGAACAAGAGAAATTAGATTTAGAAAATGATTTAGCCCAATTTAATATTGACAAACCAGATGTGAAAATAGACAGAAAAACCATCCTCCATTTAATTGATAAACTTGATATTATAATGCAGGAAGGCTCCAATAAAGAAAAAAGGGAAATTGTTCGAAGGTTTGTCCGCCGGTTGGAACTTGACCCGACTGAAGGAGTTATTAGCGTAATATTTTGGCCGGACCCATTCGGCCAGGAACGCGAGAGGTTGATACTTATAAAAAAGGACACCCCCGGGGTCTCTGAAGAGGTTCCGGGGAGTAATGAAATGGGTTTGCGCCCGGTCTCCGGCACCAGTAAAACTGAAGGCTTTCAGGGAGTTCAAATTCCTGGAAGCTTTTTTTCACGTCGGGGACTTAATTTCTGACGGAATTATCGAAGTCCCATGCCATATAGGAATAATTCACTCGTACTTTTCCCAGCGGATTGTTGCCTATATTTACATCGATTTTCGGAAGGTATTTAACTCAACTTTCGCAGGTCAAAAATTGAAGCCGTCCCTTTAAAAATGCGGGCAGACAGGAAATAAAACCTTTGACGAGCCCCTGTAAAGCACAATCCGTTATTGTAAGGCATTTCCTCAAGGTGTTTTTAAGCATCGTTAATATCAGCGTTTTCCATAAGTCCGGATAATCTCTTCATCGGTCAACTCTAAATCAGTTGTAGACAGGGCCAACCATTTTTTCGACCGATTCCTGTCCCGGACGAATAGAATCCGTGCCGGCACAGGGTTACCCTCTGGGTCCTTGCCGAGTTGAACGATGGCGTTTGCTAAAACCTTAGCTTTACCGGGTTTCTTAAGGAGTGCGGCGTCCCCCGTTAAGTAGACACATAAAACACAAGAATTACTTCATTTTTCATAGAATATCTTAATATTTCGTTAAATTACCAAAAGGTTAATGGGTAACTGACCGCCGTCCTTGACACCATGT
>Ga0209164_1000893_pt1 | contig 48572 bp, 43 predicted proteins | sample MTBNYHSulfiMetaG_FD_187458 | JGI IMG/M metagenome (GOLD analysis project Ga0209164, IMG submission 187458) | Enrichment culture microbial communities from rom New York Harbor, USA that are MTBE-degrading - MTBE-NYH (New York Harbor Sulfidogenic)... | ecosystem: Environmental > Aquatic > Marine >... | reverse complement strand
GTGAATGTACTGATGAGGAGCCGTGTGCGTAAATAGCGCAAGCACGGTTCTGGGAGGGGCCAGGGACGATGGAAAACAGCACGAAATCCCGATGACACGTAGTAGCCGCGAGCGGCAAGGCGTCAATGAAAGAGCACGCGGGACTGCTGCTCAGTTTCACCAAAGGACCTGGTCTACTCGACTTTTATTAAACTGATGGCGTAGAGCCGCGTCAGCAGGTTAACAAAACAGGATGAATATCAAAGACTAACATCACAATTTCCATCGAAAATCAAAATTTAAAATGAATACATCCGAATCTTAATTTCTGGAGTTGATCCGCAAGGGCGAAGGACTCGATCTTGAATTCAAAGCCTGCCGGAACCAGCTCAACCGGGATATCTACGAAACGGTTTGCGCCTTTTTAAACCGGCATGGCGGCACCTTGCTTCTCGGAGTCCAGGATAACGGGGTTATTCAGGGCATCGAGCCGGATGCGGCGGCGCAAATCCGGAAAGACTTTGTCACGGCCATCAACAATCCACAGAAAATATCCCCGCCCACCTATCTGGCGGTGGATGAAGTCACGGTTGACGGCAAACCACTGCTCCGCATCTATGTGCCGGAAAGCTCACAGGTGCATCGCTGCAATGGTCGCATTTACGACCGCAACGAAGACGGCGACATCGACATTACCGATCATACCGTGCAGGTTGCCCGGCTTTACCAGCGCAAGCAGGCCAACTACAGCGAAAACCGGGTCTATCCCTGGATACAACCGGGTGACCTTCGTGCGGACCTGATCGAACGCTGCCGTCGTTATGTTCGCATCAACAAGCCCCGGCATCCCTGGGGGAATATGCAGGATATCGATTTGATTAAAAGTGCCCAACTCTATCAGCCGCACCCGGAAACCGGCAAGATGGGCGTAACATTGGCCGGTGTGATGCTGCTGGGAACCGACGACCTTATCCTCAAGGTCTGCCCGCCGCATCGAACCGACCTGATTCTCCGCAAAGTGAATGTGGACCGTTACGATGACCGCGATCTGGTCATAACCAACCTCATCGACAGTTATGATCGCATCCTCGACTTTGTCAAAAAACACCTGCCCGATCCCTTCTATCTGGAAGGCATCGAGCGCCGCAGTCTACGAGATGCCATCTTCCGGGAGGTGGCATCAAACCTTCTCATCCACCGTGAATACACCAGTGGTGCTACGACTCGGCTTATCATCGAATATGGTCGCGTGGTAACCGACAACCCAAGCCGCCCCCACGGCTTTGGCCGCCTGGATCCGGCAACAACGGTTCCTTTTCAAAAGAATCCGGTGATCGGGGCGTTCTTCAGGCAAATCGACCGTGCAGATGAACTGGGCTCGGGGATGCGTAAAATGATGCTGTACGGAAAAAAATATGGCGATGCCGACCCTGAGCTGATTGAAGGAGACATCTTCCGCATGGTGATCAGTGTCCCTGAATTCGGGGCGAACCCGGCGGAAGTTCCGCAAATCGTTTCCGTTTCGCAGCCGTCTGGACAACGCACGGGGCAAGTCACGGGGCAAGTCACAGGGCAAGTCACAGGACAAGTCCTCAACCTGCTCAAGGTTGCTCTGGGTGAGCGGAGCCGAAAGGAATTGATGGAAGCCATGGGGCTTACAGGCAGAGACAATTTTGAAAAGCTCTATCTTCGTCCCGCGCTGGATGCCGAACTGATAGAAATGACTATTCCAGACAAACCAAACAGTCGCCTGCAGAAATACCGCTTGACGGAAAAAGGGAAACAACTCCTGGAGCAGAAATCATGAGCGCGTTTGAACGACTTCAAGTGAAACAGGATGAATATGAACCGGGAATTATTTTTCATTAAGCTGATGGTGTGGAGACACGTCCCAGTTGACAAAAAAACAGGATGAATGCCAAAGATTGAAGTCATGATTTCCAGCGAAAACCTTCAGAAACATATAGCCGCCGGAGAGGACAGCACTCCCCAGTTCAAGGCCGATGTTCGCAATGCGGAATCTCTGGCATCCGAGATGGCGGCCTTTGCCAATTCCGAAGGTGGTACGCTGTTTATCGGCGTGGCCGATGATGGTTCCATTCCGGGACTGACCAGAAAGGATGTGAGTCGGGTCAACCAGCTTATCAGCAAGATGACGGGAAAAAATGATTGAACTTCACGGCCGCGGCTCTTATTACACACTGAAAACGCACGAAAAAACGCACGATCAAAAACAGAGACACGCATCGCATCGTTTTAATTCCAACATGCAAACAAGATGTCATTCCTGGCAAGCGAAGCGCGACCAGGAATCCATGAATTTTCTGGATTCCCGCTGCAGTTTATCCCCACGAAGGTGGGGGCGGGAATGACTTGATGGTGCCATCTGGATCGCAAAGTGGAAATAAGAGGCAAGAAGCATAATTCAGGAGAAAATTTTATGATTGCTACTTTATGTAAAGATATCGACAAACTGTTTCTGGCGGCCGCGAAAGAAGGGGAGCGGGAACTCTTCGATAAGGCGTACGCTCTTTCGCGTTATTTTGCATTAAATCGCCCTACACTGGAATCGATTAAACCGGTTTTGGGCCTGGAACGAAAACTGATTGCCGAAAAGGGGCCCGATAAAAATTTTCTTGAGCAGCAGGTTTTTGCTGCCCTTCGGGAAATCGCGGATTACTGTGTTGCGCATGGTTCCCGGGGAAAACGCTTGCCTTTGACCCCGGCAGTGCTTGCTGCATCGGCCGGGGGCCAGGAAAAGTCGCGGCAGGCATTGGCGCTTGAGCTGGTGGCTTTCGCCAAGGAGATCTACCAACTGAAAAGCCCGCGGGATCCCTTCAATAATAAACGCAAGAGCCTGGCCCTGGATATCATCGGCAGGCTTGATGCCGGCTATGATATTCCGGAGGCCATGGAGTTGTGCATCAGCGCCCTGCAAAGCAACAAAAGGGCCCTCATTTTTGCCGCGGCGGAATTTCTTGAAATCAGGTGCGCTCGAAATCTTCCCCTGGAACCCGAAATAATTGAATGTCTGGACAGGATTATAAGTAAAACCAGGGATCGATCGGTTGCGGTGACGGCCCTGAATGTACTGGTAGAAGCCTCTGTTATCAATGAGCTCGAGGCGCTGTCGAGAATCGACGATTGGAGTGAAGAAAACTCGTGATGGGATTCGCCTGTTTATCTTCGACAACCGCATCGAGATCAATTTGATAAGCTTAAGGAACAGGGCCGGCTCCGCCGGATCTGGCCAGCCAGAGGCGGGTATTGGGAAGTTGTTAAGTAAAGGGACGATCCTCTTTTTCTCCCCACCCGCCTTATCTCGTTTGAAGAAATCTCCCGCTTTGTGCTAAAACTATTACTATGGTGCCATCACAACATCGGGAGGTTTGATGATCGATAAACAAAAACGGGGCAGATACCGGCTATACCTGGCGCTCTGCCTGCTATTTTATGTTGCGGCCGTGCTGGGCTACACGTCCTGGTCCAACCATCGGCATAGGCATATCATTCTGGAGGAGCTTGACCAGCAGTTGCTGCTGGCTGCCAAGGCCTTGAAATTCATGCTCGCCCCGGATTTCCATGACCGGGCCATTGATAAGGACTCCATCTCCTTTACTGAAGAGCTGCGCAATCGGGAGGCCATCAGCGGCTATGCCGATGATACCGATTTCACCTATGTCTATACCCTGGTCGAACAGGAGGGGAAATTTTATTTTTCCGCCCCCACCGTGACTGAAGAAGAGGCCAAGGAAATAAAACTCCAATCCGCCTATTTCGAGCAGCTCATCGACGGCCTGGTCTACGAACTCTACTTCCCGGACGAAATCAAGGCCGCCTGCAAGGAGATCCTGCCCCATCTCGGCGAACTCCCCCCCATCATCGATACCCAGAGCACTGAAGAAAAACTCGCCGTCATCCAGGCCCAGTTCGACCGCCTCTACGACCCCAGCCACCCGGTGCGCAATCATCTGGAGACGCTCGACAGCGTCGAGGTGGTCCGCATCATCCGCGAGGCCCTGAAACGATGACTGTTGACCGTTCGACCGAATACCTTTTAAGTCTGCTCCAGGAGTTGCGCAAACTTCCTCGCGAAACCGAATGGGTGGAGTTCAAACACAATAACGATAATCCCGAGGAGATCGGCGAATACCTGTCCGCCCTGGCCAATGCAGCGGCCCTGACCGGGAAGGTGCACGCCTATCTGGTCTGGGGCGTGACCGATGACACCCATGATGTTATCGGCACAACATTCAATCCCGCGAAAGCGAAGGTTGGCAACGAAGAGCTGGAAAGCTGGCTGCTGCGCCACTTGAACCCCAAGATCAATTTCCGCTTCTATCCACTCCAGGTCGATGAACAGCAGGTGGTTCTGCTGGAGATCGGCGCTGCCTTCCGTCATCCTGTGCAGTTCAAGAATACGGAATTTATCCGGGTCGGTTCCTATAAAAAGAAACTCAAGGATTTTCCGGAAAAAGAGCGGGAGCTATGGCGGGTGTTCGATCAGATTCCTTTTGAAAGAGGCGTTGCCGTTGAGCATGTTGCCGGCGATGAAGCGCTCAGGCTGCTCGATTATCCCGCCTATTTCGATCTTCTGGAACTGCCCATTCCTGATGGCCGTGCTGCTATACTGTACGCTTTGAAGGAGGATGGTCTTCTCTCTTCCTGCCCGGCTGGGAAATGGAACATTACCAATCTGGGCGCTCTTCTCTTTGCCAAGAAGCTGGATGAATTCCCCAGGTTAAAACGAAAGGCTGTTCGGGTCATTCACTACAAGGGAAAAGGACGGGTGCATACCCTCCGTGAACATGTCGGGAATAAAGGCTATGCCGGCGATTTCGAGGGTTTGATCTCCCTTATCATGACGCTTGTGCCGGCAAATGAAGTCATTGAACAGGCCCTCCGTAAAACCCTCCCCATGTTCCCTGAACTCGCGGTTCGGGAACTGGTTGCCAATGCCTTAATCCATCAGAATTTCTTTGTCACCGGCGCAGGGCCGACGGTAGAAATCTTCGCTGACCGGATTGAGATTACCAATCCCGGGGAACCCTTGGTTGATACGCAAAGATTTGTCGATTCACCGCCAAAATCACGCAATGAGGCCCTTGCTTCTCTTCTGCGCCGGTTCAGAATATGTGAAGAACGTGGCAGTGGCATTGACAAGGTCATTTCCCAGGTTGAACTGTTTCAGCTCCCGGCCCCCATTTTTGAAGCACCCACAGGTTTTACGCGGGCTGTTCTTTTTGCCCATCAATCACTCACAAAAATGAGCAAGGCAGATCGGGTACGGGCCTGTTATTTTCATGCCTGCCTGAAATGGGTTATGCGTGATTATCTGACCAATGCTTCATTACGTGCGCGATTCGGCGTTGTTGAAAAAAACAAAGCAGCGGTTTCCCGTTACATTCGAGAGGCTATTGAAGCTGGCATGATCAAGCCTGTTGACGAGACAGCAGCCAGAAAAATGATGATGTATGTCCCATACTGGGCCTGATTTTAATTGATGGGTAATTGACAGACATAGTCTTCGGAAGCATGGCAAGCCAATCAATATATTGAAATTATAACATTTTTTTTCTGCCATGGTAATTGATGGGTAATTGATCCAGGCATGCATGGGGGAAAATGAATTCAGACCATCGAAAGCATCGACGACCTGCTGGCCAAGGAGAGTATCATTTGCAGCAATGTGACTACAAGGCCAAGGCGGCCGCCGTCTATACACGTTCCGCCTTCGAAAAACTGATCCGAAAACAATGTGAAAAGAATAAAAAGGCCGTGGTCTTCAAATCACGCCTGAAGGACTACACAACCGAGGATTTTTGGAAAGTTATCAAAGAGGATCTGCCCGACCAGGCCGAAACGATATCGAAACCTACCACCCGCTGGTGTTGAACGCCTTCAGCCACTACAACACGGATCGGCATGAGATCAAGACCGAGCTTTCCAGCGCAATTCAGGCGGTGAAAAATCTCAAGATTGAGCTGGCGAAGTTATAATTTTTCAATCTTGGATCATGGATGTCTCATAAATTTTGAAAAAGTAAAAGCTGCCGAGGCAGGGCGCGTTCTCCTGAAATTTCAGGACGGCTCCTTCAATCCCGATGCCCTTGGCCGTCTTGCCGGCAGGGATTTTAAGACTCATGGCCGCAACCTGACAACCTGAATGGTTCCGGGATGATAACAGTCTGCGCCCCCTTCCTGTTTTCCCCTCCGCCTGCCGTTTTCTCCATTTGCCGAAATCTCCTTCTTCGTGGTAGAACTATTAGGAGCCGTTACGAAATAACATGGCCATTTTTTCAATTTCGTCAGGGCTCCTTATACCCCTCAAGGGGGTACTGAAAAGAGTGCCGTTCCGCGCATTTCTCTGGCCATGTTATTTTTGTACAACGGCTTAATATGGTTCCGTCAAAAAGAGTGGGGATTTTATGATCGATAAACAAAAACAGGGCAGATATACGTTTTTTCTTGTTCTCTGCCTGCTATTTTATGTTGCGGCCGTGCTGGGCTACACGTCTTGGTCCAACCATCGTCATAGACATATCATCCTGCGGGAGATTGACCAGCAGTTGCTGCTGGCTGCCAAGGCCTTGAAATTCATGCTCGCCCCGGATTTCCATGACCGGGCCATTGATAAGGACTCCATCTCCTTTACTGAAGAGCTGCGCAATCGGGAGGCCATCAGCGGCTATGCCGATGATACCGATTTCACCTATGTCTATACCCTGGTCGAACAGGAGGGAAAATTTTATTTTTCCGCCCCCACCGTGACTGAAGAAGAGGCCAAGGAAAGGAAGTCCTGGTATTTCTATCCATATGATGATATCCCGGCTGGTTTCGTCGAGGCCTTGCGGGGAAAAAAGACGGTGTTTGTCAATTACGCAGACCAGTGGGGCCGGTTCCGGTCCATCGCCCTGCCCCAGACCTCGCCAGGCGGGAGGACGTATCTCGCCTGCGCCGATTTTCAGATCAAGGATATGGACGCCATCATGCGCCATGATCTCGTCATATCCATTATCACGGCAGTCTACTTCTTTCTCAGCTCCCTGCCTTTCATCATTTTCTTCCGGGGCTTTTTCCGCTCTTATAATGCCGAACTGCGGGAGATCAATGCCGAATTGACAAAACACAAGGAGCATCTTGAGGAGGAGGTGGTCGAGCGCACCCGCAAGCTGCAGGCAGCCTATGACCGGCTGGCCGGTGAGCTGGTGGAACGCAGGCGGATCGAAGCCGATCTTCAGGAGAAAAAGGACAAGCTGGAGACCGCCCTGGCCCAGGTGAAAACCCTGAGCGGCTTTCTGCCCATCTGTTCGTCCTGCAAGAAGATCCGCGACGATCAGGGCTACTGGAAGCAGATCGAGACCTATATCAAAGATCATTCAGATGCGCAGTTCAGCCACAGTGTCTGCCCCGAATGCGCCAAACATCTCTATCCGGATTTGCCTCTTGATGAGATTATGGAGGGGACCATCTCCAAGGATTGATCAGGCGGGCATTGCGACATGTTGCCTGCTCATTGTTTTTCCGCCGCTGGTCAACGGGTGCTGCTGCCGTCGGCTTTGAACAGTCCGGGGATGGCGGCCTTCAGCACCTCTTCGATGCGTTCGGTAAAGATGAATGCCATCTCCTGCCGCACATAATCAGGCAGATCGTGCAGGTCCTTTTCGTTTTCTTTCGGCAGAATGAGCCGGAAAATGCTTGCCCGCCGGGCCGCCAGCACCTTGTCCTTGATGCCGCCCACCGGCAGCACCAGGCCGCTTAAGGTGATTTCCCCGGTCATGGCCGTATCGCTGCGCACGGGCAATCCGCTGTAAAGCGAGGCCAGGGCCGCCGCCATGGTCACCCCGGCTGAAGGCCCGTCCTTGGGAATGGCCCCTGCCGGGACATGGATATGCACGGTTCCTTCCGGTTTTTTGATGCCGAGTTCCACGCCATGGGAGAGGATGTAGCTGTTGGCCGCCATGGCCGATTCCTTCATGACATCGCCGAGATGGCCGGTCAGGGTGAATTTTTCCCCTTCCGGCAGGTCGATGGCCTCCACATAGAGAACATCGCCGCCCGTCTCAGTCCAGGCCAGGCCGGTTGCCACGCCGGGGGGCATGTCCTTGCGCAGTTTCTCCACAAAAAAACGTTCCGGGCCCAGCATATCCAGCAGATTGTCAAGCTGTACCGTGACCGGCTCATCCCGTCCCTCGGCAAAACGGATGGCCGCCTTGCGGGCCAGCCGGCCCAGCATCCTTTCCAGTTCGCGCACCCCGGCCTCCCGGGTATAACGGCGGATGACCGCGGCCAGGGTCGGGTCCGGCACAATGAACTGCTCCTCGCCAAGACCCGCTTCCTTGCGCTGGCGGGGGAAGAGATAGTGATGGGCGATTTCCATCTTCTCCTCATCGCTGTAGCCGGAGAGGTGAATCACTTCCATGCGGTCAAGCAGGGGCTTGGGCACCGTATCAACGTTGTTGGCGGTGGTGATGAAGAAGACCTTGGAGAGATCAAAGGGCAGATCCAGATAGTTGTCCCGGAAGGCCCAGTTCTGGGCCGGATCAAGGATCTCCATCAGGGCGGCGGAAGGATCGCCGTGGAAATCCCGGCCCAGCTTGTCAATCTCATCAAGCATCACCAGAGGATTCAGCACCCCTGAGCGGCGCATGGCCTGGATGATGCGGCCGGGCATGGCGCCGATATAGGTACGGCGGTGACCGCGCAGTTCGGCTTCGTCATGCATGCCGCCCAGGCTGAAGCGTTCAAATTTTCTTCCCAGGGCACGGGCGATGGACTGTCCCAAAGAGGTTTTACCCACACCGGGCGGGCCGACAAAGCACAGGATCGGCGCCTTGGCCTCCGGGTTCAGCTTCATGACGGCCAGCTGCTCGATGATCCGCTCCTTGACCTCTTTAAGGCCGTAATGGTCCTCATCCAGCACCGTTCTGGCATTGGTCAGATTGAGATTGTCCGTGGTCGTGTTATGCCAGGGCAGTTCGAAAATGAGATCAAGATGAGACCTGGCCACCTGGTATTCCGGGGAGATGGCGGGGATCTGGCTGAGACGGGACAATTCCCGTTTCACCTCTTCATAGACGTTTTCCGGCAGCCTGGCCTCTTCGAATTTTTTCTGCAGATCGGCAATTTCCGCTTCCGCTGTTCCCTTCTCCCCCAGTTCCTTCTGGATGGCCTGCAACTGCTGGCGCAGAATGTAGTTGCGCTGCTCCTTGCTCAGTTCGGACTGGGCATCGCTGGCAATTTTCTTGCGCACCTCAAGGATCTGGATTTCATGGGTGAGGTGGCTGCGGATTATCTGCATGGCGGCGGTGGGGGTGGGCGCCTCCAGCAGGGCCTGGGCATTTGTGACATCAAGGGCCAGGAGCTGGCCCAGCGGGTAGAGCAGCTGCATAAAATCTTCACCTGGGGCGACAAACTGGGGGAAGTTCACCTGTACTTCCGGATGGCCCAGGGCAAAGTATCTGCCGGTCAGTTCCATGACCTCCCGCTGCAGGGCCTCAATTTCAATGCCCTGCTCCATGGGCATCGGCAGGGTCCTGACCCGCACCTTGAGAAAGGGGGAGGTCTGTTCCGTTTCAGCGATTTCCACCCGCTCCATCGCCTGGATGATAATCTGGACCATGGATTCGGAGCGGGAGATCAGTTTGATCATGGCCGATGTGCCGACCGCATGCAGATGCTTGATGCGCGGGCTTTCAATGGAGGCGTCCCGCTGGGCAAAAACCGCCAGCATCTTGTTCTTGCTGGACAGGGCCTCTTCAACCGCGGCCACCGAAGCGGTACGGTTGATGGAAATAGGCATTGCCACATAAGGGAATACCACGGCGTTTTTAAGAGGTAAAACCGGCAGGACATAGGTGCGGCTTGATTCGGTCACGTGTTGTTTCCCCAGGTTCATTGCAGCGGCCTCACCATTGCTGAAACGGCTTGCTGTCATTACTGTGATTGTTTTATTCTGGAGCCTCTTGCAAAATGAACATCTACTCCGATCGGCTAACCCCCATCTCCGCAAGCGGGAACAACGAACAATGAAAATCTCGTGCCGTAAGAGCGGGCCTTGCCCGCGATAGAGATCGCCGCAATGCCACGGAGGTCGCGGGCATGGCCCGCTCCTACGTCCCTGCCTGCACAGCAAAACAGACAAAAGACTTTCATAAAAAAATAACCTGTGCGGCCATCCTGGTGAAATCGTCCTTGCCCAGAATATTTTTCTCTCGATCTCGCTACGACGTTTATTTTGCAAGAGGCTCCATTTTTAAAAATTTCTGATGATCTCAATATGTTGTTTATCTTTTTTATCTATTGACAACGGCGGATGGGCTTTGGTATCACAAAATTATATTTGCTGATTTGCCGGGCAGATCTGATAGCCTTAATCATGTAATTTTAACCTGAAACGGGGTGAGTTCATGTCAAACGGGGGGGAGATTTATACCCAGGAAAATCGACTTCTTGCCGTCAACACCCCCCTTGGCGAGGACGTGCTGCTGCTCTCCCGCTTCCGGGGCAGCGAGGGACTGTCCCATCTTTTCCGCTTTGATCTTGAACTGCTTTCCGTATCCCATAATATCTCCTTTGAGAAAATCATCGGCGAGAACGTCACGGTCTCCCTCTTTCTGGCCGACGGCAGCCGGCGCCATTTTAACGGCCTCATTGCCCGGTTCAGCCATGAACACGCCATGGACGAGCAGGCAGGCTCCCGGCAGTTTTCCAAATACCATGCCGCCATGGTTCCCTGGTTCTGGCTGCTGACCAGGACAGCGGATTCCAGGATTTTCCAAAAGCTGTCGGTGCCTGATATTATCGAAAAAATTTTTGCCGACCACGGTTTTGCCGATTACAGCCTGCGTCTGAGCGGCACTTACCCGGCAAGGGATTACACCGTGCAGTACCGGGAAACCGACTTCAACTTTATTTCCCGGCTGCTGGAGGAGGAGGGGATTTACTACTTTTTCGAGCATGAAGAGAAGAAGCATACCCTGGTGCTGGCGGACTCGCCGGTGGAGCACAAGCCGTGCCCCGGCCAGGAGACAGCCAGATGCCGCATCAGCGGCGGCGGCCCCCTGGAGGAGGACATGGTGGTCAGCCTCAAGGTGGCCAGGGAGATCCGGGCCGGCAAATACAGCATCAACGACTTCAACTATGAAATCCCCAATGCCGATCTCAAGGTTTCGGTGGATGCCAAACATGTGCTGGGTCCGGGCGAACGGGAAATTTATGATTATCCGGGCCTGTACGCCAAGCGCCGGGAGGGCGACCATCTGGCCACCATCCGCATGGAGGAGGAGGAAGCAAGGATCACCATTTTGAGCGGGGCCGGCAACTGCCGGGCCTTTGCCAGCGGCTGCCGTTTCAGGCTGCAGGACTATTTCCGCACGGACATGAATGACAAGGATTACGTGCTGACCACCGTCATCCATGACGCAAAACAGGAAGGAACCTTTACCGGCGGCGGGCAGGCGGGGGAGAAAGCGCAGACCGCCTACACCAATCAGTTCCAGTGCATCCCCCATGAGGTGCCGTTCCGGCCGGAGCGCAGCACCCGCCGGCCGGTGGTGGAAGGGGTGCAGACCGCCATTGTCGTCGGGCCTTCGGGTGAAGAAATCTACACCGACAACCTGGGCCGGGTCAAGGTACAGTTCCACTGGGACCGAGAGGGGCAGCGCAACGAAAACAGTTCCTGCTGGCTGCGGGTCAGCCAGTCAATGGCCGGCAACAGCTGGGGGGCCATGTTCCTGCCCAGGGTCGGCCATGAGGTGATTGTCGAGTTCATCGAGGGCGATCCGGACCGGCCGATCATCACCGGTCAGGTTTACCACGGCAACAATCTCCCGCCTTATAAGCTGCCGGACGAAAAGACCAAGAGCACCTTCAAATCCAATACCTCCCCCGATGGCTGCGCCTTTAACGAGATCCGTTTTGAGGACAAGAAGGGGGAGGAGCAGCTGTTCATCCACGCGGCGAAAAATCAGGATATCCGCATTGTGCAGGACTGTTTTGAATGGGTGGGGCAGAACCGCCACCTGATCGTCAAGACCGACCATTTCGTCAAGGTGGAGAACAACCGCAATGTGGAGGTGGGCGCTGACCATAAGGAGCAGATCGGCAAGGACCGGCATGTCAAGGTAACCGGCAAGGAGGCCAGGGCGGTGGGGGGAAGCCTGTCGCTGACGGTTGACGGCGATGTGGCCGAGGTCTTCAAGGCCAATCACTCCGAGGACACCCAGGGCAATTACTACCTGAACGCCATGGGCGTGGTCATTGAGGCCATGCAGGGCATTACCCTCAAATGCGGCGGCAGCAGCGTGGTCATCGACCAGGCAGGGGTGACCGTCAGCGGCCTCAAGGTCACCCTGGACGGCTCCATGACCATGATCAATTCCGGCCCCGGATCGTCTCCCGCATCCGGCTCGGCCTGCAGCGCCATTACCCCGGCCGCCCCGGACCCGGCCCAGGAGGCCGATGTCGCCGATCCGGGCGCCATGGCCAAGATCAAGGAAGAACAGGTGGCAAAACAGACGGGCAAATACGGGGCGCAACCGGCCCGGCCCTACAAGCCGCCCCAGAGCCAGGCGGAAAAAGAGCTGAAGAAGAGCTGGGTGGAAATCAAGCTGGAGGACCAGGAAGGGCTGCCCGTACCCGGTGAGCGCTACCGGATCAAACTGCCCGATGGCTCGGTGGTGGACGGCACCCTGGACGGCAATGGCTTTGCCCGGGTGAACGGCATTGATCCGGGCGCCTGCGAAGTGACATTCCCCAATCTTGACCGGGAGGCGTGGGAGCCCAAATAAGGCCCCGGTTTCAGCGGTGTGTGGAGATTTTAGCTGATGGCTGATGAATTTCAGAATGTGAATGCAAGTGACGGTGACACCCTGTGCGGCATAGCCGCCCGCTTCGGTTACGTGAACTGCCTGCGGCTGCGGGAGGTGGCGGAGAACGAGCCGTTCCGCAACCGCCCCCTGCGCAGCGGCGATGTGGTCCGAGTGCCGCTCATTGAGCGGCGCAATGAAGGCGGCCGGGAGGTGGAGGTGCAGCACGTCTTCCGGCGCTGGGGCATTCCGGCGCCGGGTATCCGTATCGTCCACGGGTCCCAGTGGGCGCCGGCTGCCAGTGACAGATCGTTGACCTTTGTCAATATCAGCAATTATGTCAGCAACCAGGGGGGGACCAACGGAACCAGCGTCTTCCCCAATGGTTTCGGGTATAATGCCAACGGTCATGCCGATCCGGACAGCTTCAAGATCGAGGTGGTGGACCCGCAGGCAGGCGGCAATTCCGTCAATGTGACCCTGGAGGCTTTAAAGCCGGTCTATGCGGCTGACGGCAGTATCGATTATGCAAACGTGGTCTATAACCCTTTTGCCGCTGGCGACGCCGATGCCGATAAGCGCAGTATCATGGTGGCCTGCCAGCAGATGAGCGCCCGGAGCAGCACCCGCTACCGCTCCCGCTACCTGCGGCTGGTGGTGGACGACCAGGATTTTGCCGCATTGTCCGGCAATCCCGGGCGCACCGACGGTACGGCCCAGGCCCTGCTGGTTTCGGATCTGGCCGACGGCAACAACGGCGCCAATGATCATCTGGAGATCCTGGACCAGCGGATCCGCGCCACCTACGAAATGCGCAACTGTCCCGCCCCGGCCGGTCAGCAGAAATGCCGGGTCGTGACTGAGTTGCCCCTGGAGGAGGCGGCCCGCCGTCGGATCAAGCTGTGCGTGCACGTCTTCAGGGAAGCGGTGGGTGGGGTAAATGCCGCGGGTATCACCGAGCAGAATATCCGCTACCGGACCATGAAATGGTTCCGCCGGGCCTATGCCCAGATCAGCCTGGCCCCCAGGTTCGTACCCTGCCGGGAAGGCGCCCCTGTCATCGAGTTTCTTGACCCGCCCCCTGACAACATGCTCACCATCAGTCAGGAGCACGGCAGGCCGGTCTCCGCCGCCGGCGGCCCGTACCGGCTGTCCTTCAGGCTGGGGCTGCCGCCCGGCGAGGTCGCCGCCGCCGAAACCGCCGCCACCGGGGCGGGGTTGACCGCCGCCGATGCCCGGCCCACGGTCACGGTCAATCTCACCCTGAACTGGACGCCGGAGCAGGTGGCCACGGCCATTGTCACCGCAGTGAACGCCCTGGCCGGCAATATCTTTGCGGCCCGGTCCTTTGTCAATGCCCGGGCCTTTACCGCCGTTAACCGCTCCTGTGACATCCTCATCACCCGCACTGACAACAGACGGGTGATGATCGAAAACGAGAACCTGACCCCTGGGGCCGGCATCACCGTTGATGTGGCCCGGGTCAACATCACCAACGTCAATGGCGCGCTCCCCAACTCGCTGCCGGTGCTCAACCCCGACCTGAGGCGGCTGATCCGGGCCGCGCCGGGCACGGATGACCGGCTTGATTTTTATATCTGCCGGGAGTTCACCACCTTCGGCGGACTCGGCCTCATCCCCCACACCGATCTGCGCGCCGACTACCGGGCCGATTCCCCCATGCGCTGGGCCTGCTTTGTCATGGCCAGAGATTTCATGGATGCCGGCGACAGCTGGCCCTGGGCCTATCCCCATGAGGCCGGGCATGTCCTGCCCGACGCCTTCCATGTGGACAACGCCGGCCCCCTGGCCTCGCCATGCCTGATGCGGGAAACGGTATTGAGCCAGTTGCACCCGGTGGACGCCTCCAAGCGTCTCTTTGACACGCCGGTGAACATCCGCTATGCCTGCTGGGACCCGGCCCAGCGGACGGTGGGGGCCGCGCGCTGGGTGACGGGCAGCATGGCCCAGAGGTTCCGCAGCCGGGGGGCTTCGGTTTATGAGAATTGGTGAGAATCCGGCTGATTTTTTGGGATGATCATATTGAAAATGTCATTTAAAAATAAGTGCTTCCGGCAAAACGACCTGTTGAGCCCCAGGTTGTGGATGCTTTCCGGCGTTCTGCTGGCGCTTGTATTTCTGGGAAGCTGCCAGGCCGGCGAGAGGACGGGAAAAATGAATCAGGAAACGATGAAGGAAGAGCGACCGCAGATCAGAATCACCACCGTGCGCTATGATGAGATACATGGCCGTCAGGCCCTGCGCAATTACATCTTCGGCGGCATTCGTTCCGTGCCGCGGGTCCCCCGCGGTGTCGAGCCGGAGCTGGTGTCGCGTTTCATCACGGAAGAGATCGGGGCGGATTCTCCGCCGGATGCCTACGGCAAAATGGTGAATGTGCTGCGTTTTTATGAGCGGGCAGATTGCCTGCCGCATCTCCGCAAGATCCTCAAGGGAGAAGAAAAAAACACGGCGGAACTGCTCCGCTCCGCTTTTGTTACGCAGGCCATGGCCGAGGTGGGCGCACCCGGGGAGGCCCAGGAGGCGGCCGGTTATTTTGATGCCCATCTGGCAGGACATGCCAAGGCCATCGAGGCGGTGGATGTGTTGCTGGAGACCCTGGTGGTGCTCAGTCCGGCCGGATCGGCGGACCGGCTCAGCCGGCGCATTGCCGATGAGGTGAACGCCAAAAAGGCCTTTGAGAACGAGAGTGAGGAAGGCATGCGCGCCTACCAGCGCATCGCCTCCATCCAGCGGCTCAAGCTGCCCCAGGCCCTGGCGGCGGCTGAGGGGAAAAAGAAGGTGCTGGCCCTGCAGGGCGCTGAACAGTTGGCGGAACTTGTTGCCATCTATATGGGTCGGTCCGGCCTCAGCGATGAGCTGATGATGACCTGGGCGGCCCGCATGCTGCGGCGGCAGGCCATGACCGGGGACCCGCAGCTGATCTATGGGGCCTTTGCCGCAGAGATCGCCCAGGCTGATCCGGAAAAAGTGGGAAAAGACCCGTTGACCGATACCATGGTGAGCCGCGCCGCCCAGGCGATTCTTTATCTGCAGGGCCGGCTCGGCAAGCAGGAGCGCGCCCTTTATGAGAAAACCGCCCTTGGCGCGATGAATTACCTGTGGGATGATCTGCCGTGAAAGGGAATTAGGAGTTAGGAGTGAGGAGTAAGGAGTAAGGAGTGAGGAGTGAGAAGAGATCGGGTTGATTGAACAACGTGGTATTCTGTTTTCTTCTTTTTACTCCTCACTCCTAACTCCTCACTTAAAAAAAAGGAGAAACCATGCCGCCCGCCGCAAGAGTAGGGGACATGCATACATGCCCGATGCAGACAGCAACCCCGGCAGGACCGGTTCCCCATGTCGGTGGTCCCATCCTTCCGCCCGGTTGCCCGCTGGTGCTGATCGGCGGCCAGCCGGCGGCCCGCATGGGTGACCAGGCGATCTGTGTCGGACCTCCGGATGTGATTGTCAAGGGTTCGGCCACGGTGCTGATCGGCAACCAGCCGGCGGCCCGCATGGGGGACCTGACGGCCCACGGCGGCAGCATTGTTGCAGGCTGCACGACGGTGATGATCGGCGGCTGAAATCTCCCTGCCCACGATTGCCATCCCCATGACCAGTTCAAATTGCCGCAAGATGTTCTGCTGACCCGCCTATGATATTACGAGATGCCACATCAGGCAAAGAGTACTCCATAAGCCTGCCCTGCCTGATCGGGCGCGGCAGGGAGGCGGATCTTGTCCTGCCGGACCAGACCGTTTCCCACCGCCACGCCCTGCTCGATGCCACCGACGATAAATTGTGGATCAAGGACCTGGAGAGCGCCAACGGCGTGTGGGTCAACGGCAGAAGGATCAGCGGCAAAATCTTTCTGCATCCCGGAGACTTTATCCAGATAGGGCTGATGAAGTTCCTGCTGCCCGCCTCTGTTGGGCAGAACAGCGAACAGACGGTTGTTCTCCATGCCCTGGACCGTTCCAGGGTGGCGCCGGAGCTTGACCGCCGGCGGCTGGAGCTGATTTACGATATCACCACGGAATTGCCCGGCAGCCGGGATGTCAGCCGGCTGGGCGAAAAGATTTTTGCCAGCTGCAAGGAATATTTCCAGCAGGACCACGGCGCGATTGCCCTGTTTCAGGAAGATGGCAGATTGAAGCCCCTGAGCTGCGACCAGCGGGGCGCTGCCCTCCCCCTCAGCCGCAGCATTGTCAAACGGGTGCTGCAGAACGGCGAATCTTTGCTGCTGGAAGACGCCTTAAGCTCCGAGTCCTTCAAAAAAGAGGAAAGCATCATTAACCTGCGCATCAGGTCGGCCATGTGCGCTCCGCTGATCTACCACAACCAGATCAACGGGCTCATCTATATTGACCGCAATATCCCCGGCGCATACAGCCACAGTGATCTGGAACTCTTTCAGTCCATTGCCGCCATCATCGCCCCGCTGATCGAAAATGCCCGTCTGTGGAGCGAGCTGCAGAAGAAATATTCCGCCACGGTGGATAAGCTGCGGAGCACCGAAGCCCGGTTGATCGATACGGAACGGGTGGCGGCTTATGTGCGCCTTGCCCAGGCCATGGCCCATGAAGTCAGGAATCCCCTGGTTGCCCTGGGAGGACTGGTCAGAAGAATTGCCAGGCCGGACCAGGAAAGGGTGGCGCCCCAGAAAATGCAGACCATGGTCAAATCAGTGGAACGCATCGAATCCGTGTTGCAGGAGGTGGACGATTTTGCCCGTATTTCCCTGCCGCAAAAGGAGTTGGTCAGGATTGATCTGCTGGTGCAGGAGGTGATTGAAGATTGCCGGGAGGAACTGGGCAGGAAGCAGGTTCGACCGCAGCTTGCCGTTGCCACGGCAAACGTGATGGCGCCGGTGGACAGGCAGCTGATGAAAAAAGCCCTTGCTGCGGTGTTCAAGGAGATCCTGTTCGGCATGATGCAGGGCGGCGAGCTGCCGATACGGCTGCAGGATGGAGAGGGTGCCCTGGAAATATGCTTCGGCCATGTTTTGGACGCCAACACCTTCCGTGATCCCTTTGACACGGTTTTTCGTGATAAGCCATGGTGCAACAGTCTCTTTTTAAATATCGCCCATAAGATTCTGCTGGATCACGGCGGCAAGCTGCGGCTCAACATGGAGGGACACGGAGTGCTGCCGCTCATGATGCTCATATCCCGCTCGATCACGGTGGAAAGCGAGATGCAGGGCGGGAGCCCCGGCTGAGGCGGATTATTTGCTGTAGTCCCTGGGGCCGAACAGGGGAACACCTTCAGGACTTTCCACGGCCGGCTGCTTTTCACCCGGTTTGCCGGTGGTGGTCTTCCGCTTTGGGTGGGGTTGTGAAGCGTCCACGAATGCCTGGGTCATGGGATCTTCTGTGACCATGAGATCCCGGGGAATCTGGATCTGGTCACCCTTGAAAATGCGGTTGGGATTGATCGTCGGATTATGCTGGGCCAGAATCTCCCAGTTTTTCAGATCACCGGTGTACCATTTGGCGATGATTGACAGACTTTCTCCCGGCAAGGAGACGGTATGGACGAAATAGGCGGGAGGAGGCGGCTGTTCCGCTACTGCTTCAGGCCGTGTCTCTACGGGCGGCGTTGCTTCAATCGGCGGCGCAGCTTCCTTGGCGGCGCAGCTGATGAGGACAAATGACAGTATAAGACATATGACGAAGAGAAAATGAGGCCGCCGCATACTTATCTTCACTGATTAGCTCCTGAAGCTTCTTTCATTTTTTTAAGGTAATTCCGGGCCGGAACGTTTTTCGGGTTGATTGCTATCGCCTTTTCCAGATTGGCCATGCACTCCGCCTTTTTGCCCTGTTCGTTCTGCACCAGCGCCAGATTGAAAAAAGCCTCGTCCACATAATCAGGGGAAAGCTCAACGACCCGGGCATACATTTCCTCCGCCCTGGCATAATCCTTTGACAGGGCATAAATAAAGCCCAGGTTAAAAAATGTATCCGGAAAGTTCGGATTGAGATGAATGACATTCTGATAGCTGGCAATGGCCTTGGGGTAATCCTTCTGTTTCAGGTACAGCATGCCGAGCTGAAAATGGGCCTGTTCGCTGTCAGAATTGACATGGGCTGACTTTTCCAGCAGCGCCGTTGCCTTTTTGATATCGGTCCTGGCCAGTTTTTCCGCCTGCCCGACCAACGACTCGGCATAGGGAACCGCTATTTTTTCCTGCATGCCCGGACCGAGCTGCAGAAGTTTCTCAAAGAATTTGATTGCCTCATCAAAACGTTTATCAACCAGCGCATCCATGGCCTGCTGATAAAGCTCGGTACCTGGGGCTTCGGCAGGTGCTCCCACCTGTTCCGCGGACTGGCCCGGGGCGATCTGTTGTTCAGCCGTCGTGGCGGGAGTTGTCGAAAGAGGTTCATCCTTTTGGGTAAGAAAGGTGGCCAGCAGGGCAATGACCAGAACAATTGCCACGGCAATACCGGCATAAAGCGTTTTTCTGGACCCAACCGGCGGCAACGGCTGGGGGGGCTGCTCGTCAAAGTCGGGTCTTTTCAGGATATCACCGGGCGTTGTTATTGCCTTTGCCGTTTTTTTGCCAGGGGGCTCCGCAACGGGGCCGGCCTCCGCTTCCTCCTGCATGAGACCGATTTGGGTGATTTCCTGCAAATGCTGCTCTTCGGCGGTGATCTCTTCGGCAAAAAGTGTTTTCATATATTTGGCCAGCACATTTGCCGTGGGATGCACGCCGAGCTGCTCCATGCATTCCTCCATATCGGTCAGCATGTCGCCGCAGGTCTGGTAACGGTTGGCCGGGTCCTTGGCCAGGGCGCGGTACAGGACCTCCAGCAGTTTTTCCGGCAGATCCGGCCGCACCTCGTCAGGTTTGTCGAACTGGGCCTCCCGCACTTTGGCGAGAATGTGCATGGTGTCCCCGGCAAACATCCGTCTGCCGGTCACCATTTCATAGAGTATGATGCCGCAGGAAAAGATGTCGGAGCGGTGGTCGATGGGCTTGCCGGCAGCCTGTTCCGGTGACATATAGGCAACCTTGCCTTTGATCATGCCCATCTGGGTCATGGTGGTCTGGCTTGCGGCCTTGGCGATACCGAAATCGACGATTTTCACGTCTCCTTCATAGGTGATGAGGATGTTCTGCGGGCTGATATCCCGATGAATGATGTTTAACGGTTTGCCCTGGAAATCTTTGAGCTTATGAGCGTAGTCAAGCCCGGCGCAGATACGGGAGACGATCAGCAGCGCAAGCTGCAGTTCCAGGGGAAGATTTTTTTCCTTTGCCTTGCTGGTGATAATGCGGCAGTCCTTGCCCAGGAGATACTCCATGGCAATGAAGTAGGTGTCCCCCAGGCTGCCGAAATCATAGATCTGCACGATGTTCTGGTGGTGAAGCAGGGCGGCGAGTTTGGCCTCGTCAATGAAGGATCTGACCAGCTCCTCTTCGGTGGCGAGATGGGGAAGGATCTTTTTGATGGCGATCAGCTTTTCAAATCCCTGAACTCCGGTGATCATGGCCCGGTAAAGTTCGGCCATACCGCCTACAGCCAGTTTATCCAGGAGAATGTATTTCCCGAGCCGCTGTTTATGAAAAGTTGTCATGAAAATAATATGCTAAACATCCCAGTGGCCGTCAAGGAGTATTTGACCGGAGTTTTTTTAAATGGATGCCCCCGCCTTTGCCTGCCCGCGGTGCCTGGTTGAGCTGTCGGTCCGTTAATGCAACGGTTTGTGATAACCTGCCCAGCAAGATAATATGGCAATTTTATGGTAAAGCTGTAATTTGTAAAAAAAAACATTGAGATAGCTTTGTTCTTTTGGGTAATATCTTATTATTAATTTCTGTTTGACACAAGAGCAGGGAGTTGCAATTTCCTGGTGAAGACAAAGTGCAAAACGAACAACTGAAAAGACATCTGCGCCAGCCATTTATTTTCCGCCTCAGCATTGCTGTTCTGCTGCTTTTTTCCCTTTCCATCGGCATGCCGGTTTCTTTCATGATGGCAAAACAGAAGGATGTCCTGTTGGCCCAGTCCCTGAAATCCGCCGAGGCTGTAGTGGGGTATTTTGCGGCAAGCGCCAAAGTTCCCCTGCTCGCCGATGATACCTTGCGCCTGAGTGCCGTTACCCGTGATGCAGCGGACCTTGACGGGGCCGTTTATGCCTTTGTGGTTAACAGCAACCGGATCATCCAGGCCCATTCAAGGCAGGAGATGCAGGGCAGGCTGTACAAACCTTCCGCCGATGAGATGGTGGTCCGCAAAGACAAAGAACGCGCCATTGTCAGTTATCAGGATGAAGAAGGACGGCAGATTTTCGATCTGTCAAGGACCGTTTTCTATAACGGCAAACCCCTTGGTGTTGTTCATCTCGGCATCCCCCTTGATTTTATCAGCAGCAGTGTTTCGTCCCTGCAGACCGCCGTGCTGCCGTCGCTGCTGCTGCCCTGTCTGTTGGTTTTTGCCGCCCTTTTGGGTCTTGCTCATCTCTATACGCAGCGGTTTCGTACAGGGGCCGCCGCTCTCGCCGAAGCGGCAGCGGAATATGGCAAAGGCAATCTGCGGCACAGGATTGATAAAATAGCCGATGATGAACTTGACGAGGTTGCGCTGGCTTTGAGCAAGATGGCGGAAAATCTGCAGGCCCGCTGCAATAATGGCAATAATCATGTGCAGCTCGAGAACTATTTAAAATTTTCCTCGGTGGACCGGATACTCGAGGGGCCGGTATCAAGAGGGGAATCGTATGCCGTCAGGCGGCAGGTTGCGGTGCTTTTCGCAGGAGTAAAGGGCTTCGGTTCCTATGCGGGCACGGCAAAACCTGAAGAGGTGGTCATTGCCTTAAACAAGTATATCGAAATCGTTACCAGAATAATCAGCAAGCATGGCGGTTATGTTGATAAGATTATCGGTGATGCGGTGGTCGGCATCTTCGGCGTTTCCCTCTACCGGGAGGAGCATACCGCCCGTGCCCTTCGCGCCGCATTCGAGTTGCAGGAAATATTGTCCACCGGCAGTCAAAGGGAGAGTCAGCTGCTCTCCAACGTGTGTGTAGGCATCAGTGCAGGCATTGTTCTGTCCGGCAATATCGGTTCCCACTCCAAGGTCGAGTACAGCTCCCTCGGCGAGAGTATCAAAGAGGCCTACTGGCTCATCGGTCTCGGGGAGCCGGGCGAAATCATACTCGCTGAGGGGATCTACAGTCAGATAAAGGACCAGGTGGTGGTTGAACCGCTTGATTCGCCGAAGATGATCGGTTCCTCCGAGGCCATCAAGACTTATCGCTTTCTCAAGCTCAAAGACAAAAATGCTGATCAATAAGTTTTTCCCCGCCGGCAGGTTACTGCAGTCCTTTTTCCCCGTCTTAAGCCTGCTCTTTATTGTTCTTCTCTTCCAGGGTTGCGCAAAGGGGCCCACCAGGGTCGTGCATCTGCCCCGACCTGAAGGAGCGCCGCGTTTTGTCCCGGTCATGGTTCAGTTCGGCGATACGCTGTCCTCTCTTGCCGCCCAATACCTTGGTGATGCCGATAAGAGCTGGATCATTGCCGACTTCAATGATGTCACCGATATCAGGCCGGGGCAGGAGCTTATCATCCCGCTGGAGCCTTTTGCCAAAGCCCGGCTCTCCCGCAAGGGATATCAGACCGTGCCGGTGCTTACCTATCACAATTTCTCCGAGACAAAACAGGGGCTGATGATAGTGAGGAGAAGTGATTTTGATGCGCAGATGAAATTTCTCAAAGATAACGGCTATATCCCCATAACCCTTGATGAGCTGTTTGCTTTTCTGCAATACCAGCAGGAGATTCCGGCAAAGGCGGTTGTCATTACCATCGATGACGGCTGGCGCGCGGTTTATAATATCGCCTATCCCATTCTGAAAAAGTACGGTTTCCCGGCCACCCTGTTTGTTTACACGGATTTCATCAACGGCGGCAAGGAAAGCCTGGACTGGGATCTGGTTGCCGAACTGGACAAAGGCGGGATTGATGTGCAATGCCATACGAAAAGCCATCGCAACCTGAACAGGGTTCTGGAAAACGAGTCCTTTCAGCAATATGCCGCGGAAATAGAGCGGGAGATCACGCTATGCAAGGAAACGGTCAAGCAGAAACTGCACAAACAGGTGAAATATCTGGCTTACCCATACGGGGAAACCAATAATCTGGTCATCGCCTTTCTTGAGAAAAACGGCTACCAGGCAGCCTTTACCGTTAAACGGGACAGCAATCCCTTTTTCATGGGCCGTTATGCCCTGAACCGCAGTATGATTTACGGCGATTTCAGCCTGGAGACCTTTAAGAAAAATCTGGAAACTTACAGCAACGAGGCGTTGCGCCGATGATTTTATCCGGTCTGGCCATGCTGCGTTGCCCTCACCCGGACGCCCTGCGGCGCTTTTTTGCGGCGGTTTTTCATCGTCGGCGTCCCGCGGTACTGTTTTGCTGTCTCATCTGTTTTTTAAGCGCATGCGCCCCGCAGCCACGGGTTGCAACACCGGACCCGGATTTCTTTGCCACCCTGTCGGGCAAATTGCGGAGCAAGGCGGTTGAATATGAAAAGGCAGGAGATTTGCGGCAGGCGCTGCTGCACTGGTGGATCCTCCAGAGTCTTAACCCGCGTGACAAGGAAATCGCGGCAAGGGTTGAGAGACTCAAACAGGAAACCCGGGCAAAAGCCGCAGAGCATTTTCAGCAAGGGGTGGTTTTTTATCAGAAAAATTTGCCGGCCAAGGCCCGCCGGGAGTTTCTCTACACCCTCACCTATGAACAGGACCATCTCGAGGCATTGGATTATCTGCAGAACAGGCTCCATGACAATGTATTCATCACCTATCAGGTTCAGCAAGGGGATACCGGCAAGGAGATCGCCCGCAAGGTCTATCATGATCCGGATAAGCAATTTCTGGTTGCCGCTTTCAATAATGTGAACCGCAGCGGCGAACTGAGTCCCGGTACTGAGCTGAGGCTGGTTGTGTTGGCTCCTGATCCGGGCCGAAGCGGCAAGGTCGCTGATTCCATGCCGCAGCAGGAGGGCGAAAAGGTGCTTGCCCCCGGACCGCGGAAAAGGAAGGGCGTGGAGGATGCCTACAGCCGAGGTGAGTCTGATGTCGCAAGTGAGACGCAGGCAGTGGAGGGCGGCGCAAACCGGAACGCGCTGCAATACCGGCAGGCCAAAGAATTGCTTGACCGGCAGGAGTATGTGGAGGCCTTGCGCATCCTGCGCAGAATTGACGCAAAGTACCGCGATGTGGGCAGACTCATTGCCGCAGCGGAGGTCTCTGTCCAGCAGGAGGCCGATGCGCATTACCGGAAAGGCGTCAGTTATTATCTTTCTGAAGACCTTGACAAGGCCATCAAGGAGTGGGAGGTGGTACTGCGCCTGCGGCCGGATGACCTCAAAGCAAAAAAAGATCTGCTGAATGCCCGGCGGCTGCAGGAGAAAATAAAAAAATTCTGATGCCGGACATATCGCGGCCCCCGTGTTGCTGCTGACAGGACAGCTCCAGCCCGCCTGTCGGTTTCTGTCACAAACCCTTTTCCCCGCTTTTTTTGCTGTTTGCCTTCCGCAATGATTCCTAAGCTTTCTTCGTCTCCGGCAGCAGTGTTTTTCAAATTGTTTCATTTTACCTTGTTCCATTAGCGAACAGCGGGGAACAGGGACGGCAAATTCCCCGCGTTTCAATATGCATGTGCATTACAGGTCATGCACCTGCCCCTCGTGTTTCTCATTGTTTCACTATGTTCCCAGGTGGAGTGAAAGGCGATTTTTGCTCTATTTCTGTCTAACATCCCGTATTAATAGTACTATATGGCTATCAACCAGCGCATGGCACATTGCTTGCTTTGTAGTAAGTCAAGTTGTTGTCCTGATTGACCAGGGGAACTCCTGTGGACATGAATTTTTATAAAGGAGCAGCAATATGCCGGCAATTGCCCTTTTTTCCAGTACATTTACCAACGAAGCAGAAATCCTCAGCGAACTCTCGTCACTCACCAAATCACAGATCATCAGTGATAAAGATATCATTGCCGATGCCTGCTCGAAGTACTATGTCGACAAAAACAAACTGGAACAGGCCCTTTACGCGAAAGTATCGGTGTTTAACCAGTTCACCCTGGAAAAAGAGAGATGTCTTGCTTACTTGAAAGCCTCTCTTGCGGCAATGCTGGCGGCCAGGGAGCGGTGTATTTATGCCGGCTCCGTCGCCCACCTCATTCCTTCCCGGATAAGCCATGTTTTAAAAGTGCTGGTTGTTGACGGCAAGGAGCAGAGGGTGCAGCGGGCCGTGGACACCGGCATCTCCGAAAAAGAGGCGAAACGGCAGATCCACAAAAGTGATGTCAGTATCTTTGAGCTGACCGATTTTCTCTATAAGAAAGAGGCATGGGACCCCTCCCTCTATGACATTGTCATCCCTGTCGACAAAAACCAGAGCACTGAATCCATCCTGAAGATAATCCTGGAAAATTTCCACAAAAGCGCCGTGCAGAAAACCGACGCCTCCGTCCAGGCCGTCAAGGACATGGCGCTTGGCGCCCAGGTGGAACTGGCCCTGCTCGGTAAAGGCCACAACGTTGAAGTGGCGGCGGACAACGGCAAAGTCCGTCTCACCGTCAACAAGAGCGTTCTCAATTTCGGCAGACTGGAAACCGAGCTGAGCGAGATTGCCTCCGGGGTGGGGGGGGTAAAGTCTGTTGAGGTGGCAAAGGGACCGGACTACAAAACTTCCATCTATCGTAAACAGCGGTTTGAGCTGCCGTCCAAGGTTTTACTGGTGGATGATGAAAAAGAGTTTGCCCAGACCTTGTCAGAACGGCTGATCAGCCGTGATGTCGGTTCCCATGCGGTTTACAACGGGAAGCAGGCGTTGGACCTCATCAAAGACGACATGCCGGATGTCATGGTGCTTGACCTGAAGATGCCGGGCATCGACGGCATCGAAGTGCTGCGGCAGACCAGGAAGACACATCCCAATATCAAGGTCATTATTCTCACCGGGCACGGCACGGAAGAGGACCGGCAAATCTGCATGGAACTCGGCGCCTTTGCCTATCTGCAGAAACCTACCGATATTGACAAGCTGTCCGCCACCATATACGAGGCATATAAGAAGATAGAAAAATCGGGCAAGAAGGGTTCCGTGGGCGGAGCATCCAGCCGCAACGGAAGATATGGTTGATAGGAGAGGGAAATCACTAATAACTCTACAGGAGAGGAATATGGAGGAAAAACTCGAAGCGAAAGTGCTGTTGGTTGATGACGAAGAGGAGTTCTGCAACATGCTATCCGAACGTCTTGAAACCCGGGGCATGAAGGTGAATGCCGTGTTGAGCGGCGAGGACGCGGTCAAACGGGTGGAGGATCAGAATTTTGATGCGATTATCCTGGACCTAGCCATGCCGGGCATTGACGGGATTGAGACATTGAGACGCATCAAGGAAAAGCGTCCCGATCTGGAGATCCTCATGCTGACCGGGCACGGGACGGTGAAAAGCGGCATCGAGGCCATGAAACTCGGCGCCGAAGATTTTCTGGAAAAACCCGTCGACATGAAAGTGCTGCTGGAAAAGATCAGTGAAGCCAAACACAAAAGAATGCTGATCCTGGAAAAGAAAAGTCAGGAGGAAGTAGAGAGCATCATCAGAAGTAAAAGCTGGTAAGACATCCTAGCCTCTATTTTGAGGCTGGACATTGCGGGATCGCCTGAAAAGATTCACTGATTTTTTCAAAGGAGAAATACGGTGCAGGAAAATTGCGTCCTTCTTCCGGCAAAAATGAAGCGGCAAAAGGGACCAACCCGCAGTGCAATGACAAATTTAGCCAACATTCAAGGAGTGTACTTGTGACTACAGCAATACCGGTCGTAAGCGACTATACAATACCGCTTGAGCGTTATCCCCACCTGAATGAGAAGAAGACTCTCCGCGATGCAGCAAAGGTGATCCACACCTTCACTGCCGGAGAAAAAAACGAACTCAGGTACGCCGACGCGCTGGTTGTCAATGATCAGAACCAGCTGGTGGGCAGGATAACCATGACGGACATTCTGCACGGCCTTGCTCCGCAGCTGGTCGAAGCGACAAAGGTCACCAAATTCGAAGGAAAAACCGCGGATTTTCCCAACCTGGCGCTGCTGGTGGAAGATTCCTTTTTCAAGGAATGCTCGTTGCAGTGGAGCAAGCCGATCAGCAAATTTATGTCGTCGGTTGAGCATACTGTCTCGGCAGACACCCACCTTTTACAGGCGTTGCTCGTCATGCTCAACACCAGGGACTTTAACCTGCCGGTTGTTGCCAATGAAATGATCGTCGGCGTTATCCGCCTGGAAGAGATTTTCAAGGCGATCAGCAGCCACTGCAACCTGTAGGTTTTATTTTAACTGACTAAAAAAAGGATGGAGATTATGGCACAAGCAAAATCGGAAGCACTTGGTTTGGCTGTAAAGAAAGAGCCGTTTGACTGGAAACGGGCTCTGTTCCTGATATTGGGAGTAGTTATCTTCCTGGTTATCTATTATGCGCCGCCCTGGCCGGACGCCGTTGACCCTCTGGGCAAGGCCTTCCCGCTTACCAGGGAGGCCAAGGGCGCCCTGGCTGTCTTTGGCCTGGCCGGTATCTGGTGGGTGTTTGAGGTCCTGCCCATCGGCGTTACCAGTCTGATGATCGGCGTGCTGCAGGCCCTTTTTTTGATCCGGCCCGCCAAGGTGGCCTTCAAGGACTTCATGGACCCGTCGGTGCTTTTTATCTTCGGCTCCGTGGTCATCGGCATGGTTTTCACCAAAACAGGGCTCACCAAGCGGGCCGCCTATAAGATGCTTTCCATCGTCGGTGAACGGACCAGCATGATTTATCTCGGCACCATGGTGCTCACCGTGGCCCTGACCCACTTAATGGCCCATACGGCGGTGGCCGCCACCATGTTTCCCCTGCTGATGGCCATCTACGCCATGTACAGCGAGGATGACAAGCCGACCAAATTCGGCAAGGGCCTGTTCATCGGCCTGGCCTATGTGGCCGGCGCCGGCAGTATCATCACCCTGCTGGGCGCGGCCCGCGGCGCGGTGGCCATCGGCTTTTTCAAGGACATCATGGGTAAGGAGATCACCTTTTTTGAACTCTCCAAATACATGGCCCCGCTGGGCTGGTTGATGACCTTTCTGCTGTGGGGTTTTTTCATGATCTTCTTCAAACCTGAGAAGGCAAGGATCCCCGGCCTGAAGGAAAAGGCGAAAAAGATGTATAAGGAGCTCGGCTCAATGACGAGTACCGAGGTGCTGACTCTGGTAATTGTCGTTACCGCCATCCTCGTCATCTCATTGCGTTCCTTTGTGCCGGCGCTCAAGATGCTGGACAAGACCGGCATTCTGCTGCTTTCCACCGTCTCCTTTTTCGTGTTCAAGATTCTTGATATCAATGATCTTGAGGCGATTCCCTGGAACATCATTCTGCTCTTTTCCGGCGCCATGTCCATCGGCTTCTGCCTGTGGGATACCGGAGCGGCAAGCTGGCTGGCCGTCAACTGGCTGGTTCTGTTCCAGCAGGCCAACTGGTTTATTTTTGTCCTGGGTATCGCCTTCTTTGTTCTGGTGATGACCAACTTCATCATGAACGTGGCGGCCATTGCCATCTCGCTGCCGGTGGCGCTGGTTATCGCCCCTTACCTGGGCGTGGCCGGCGAGGTGGTTTTCTTCGCCTCCCTGGCGACCGCCGGTATGCCTTTTATACTGCTGGTCGGCGCGGCGCCCAACGCCATTGCCTATAACTCGAAACAGTTCACCGCCGGCGAGTTCTTTAAATACGGCATTGTAGCCTCCATCATGCTCATGCTGGCCCTCGCCCTGATGGTGGCAGTCGTCTGGCCATTGATGGGTATGCCCATCACCATAACTCCTGGTTCTTAAGGAAGGAGGCTGAACTCGGAGGTTGGGTTTGTCCTCAGCTGCCGGTATGGCCCATCCATACCGGCGGCTGAGGATCTCAACCCGGCTGGTTCGGATCGTATGCTGTCGTGGGCTCAATGAGTCAGAAGATTAACTTTAACAACGGCGATAAGGAGGGAGTGCACAGTGGTCTTTGATTGCTGACAAGTTGATCTGATGGGAAAATGGGTGGGTCAAAGAAGACATATCTGGCGGAAACAGGACGACCCCGGGGATATACTGTCGATTATTCTGCCACACAGGAAGAGGGTGAAATGACCGCGCTGAGCATATTGATCGTTGATGACAAGATTGAGTTCGCTGCTGCTCTGTTGGAACGCCTGCAGTCCAGAGGGCTGAAGGCCGAAGCGGTGCATTCCGGCAAGGATGCCCTGGCCAGCGTCATCACCAATCCGCCTGATGTGGTTGTCCTGGATCTGAAAATCTCTGATCTGAACCCGTTGGAAGTGCTGGAAGCGGTCAAGACCTTTGACCCGGCCATTGAAGTTCTCATTTCCACTGACCACGAAACCACGGCCACCGCCATTGAAGGCCTGGAGCGCGGCGCCTTTGACTATTTCATCAAACCCATTGATTTTGACCTGCTGCTTGAGAAAATTAATCTGTCCTGCGCCGAGAAAAAACAATCCATGGCAGGCTGATGTGAGAGAGGGATTGCGCGTCAGCGGCCAATTCCGACAATGGCATGAGACAGGGCCATTGCCAAAAGGTGACGATGAGCAAAAAGCAACGCAAACAACAGAGTTCGGCTCAGAGGAGGACAGCAAAAGGAAAAATGATTATCAGACAACTTCCGGCATGTCGCCTTCCGGCGATTTTCTGTCCGGGATGGTGAAATAAAAAGTCGATCCATTGCCGGGTTCCGATTCCACCCAGATCTCCCCGCCATGGTGCTCAACGATTCTCCTGCAGATAGCCAGACCTATGCCGGTGCCGGGATATTCTTGGGCCGTGTGCAGGCGCCGGAACATGCCGAATATTGTTTCAGCATATTGGGGTTCTATGCCGATGCCATTATCACGCACGGAAAGGAGCCACCTGTTTTCCTTTTGTTCGGCCGAAATATGAATTATCATGGGTTCGTTGTTGTGAAATTTCAGGGCATTGCCTATGAGGTTCTGGAACAGCCTGTTGATCAGCGAGACATTTGCCATGAGAGTGGGAAGCGGGTCCTCTGTGACCACCGCTCCGACATCGGCAACGGCCGCTTGAAGATTTAAAACCGCCTTGTTGACCGCAGCAGAGAAATCCACTGGCTCGAAAATCGTATTCCCGGTTCCTACTTTTGAATACTCCAGCAGGTCTCTGATGAGTTCCTGCATCCTCTTGACGCCCTCCACCGTATATCCGATATACTGGTCCGCCTTTTCATCGAGTCTGCCTTGGTACCGGCGCGCCAAAAGACTGACAAAACCATCAATCACCCGCAGCGGCTCCTGCAGATCATGGGCCACTATGGCGGCAAATTTCGCAAGGTCTGCATTCGAACGCGCCAGCTCGTCAGCGGTTGCCCGCAATTTCTCTTCCGCCCGCCTGCGCTCGCTGATGTCACGTATCACTTTAGAAAACCCTCTCAGCTGTCCCGCCTCATCCCGCAGCGCTGTGATGACGACATTGGCCCAGAATGATGATCCGTCCTTCCGGACCCGCAAAGAGTCCTCTTCGTAGCTGCCCTGTTCATCGGCAATTTTCAGCTGGTCTTCAGGCTTGCCATTATCCGCATCTTCCTCGGGGTAAAAGCAGGAGAAATGTCTCCCGAATATTTCGCCGGCCCGATAGCCCTTGATCCGTTCGGCCCCTTCATTCCAGCTTAAGACTCTGCCGGCCGGGTCGATCATGAAAATCGCATAATCCGTAACGCTCTCAATCAGTAAGCGAAACTGCTCCTCGGTTTTTTTCCGCTCTTTTTCCGCCCGTTTCCGTTCGATAATTTCATGCTGGAGCCGCTCGATGGTCGTGCTGAGTTCAGCGGTACGTTCCTGGACCAGTTCCTCAAGGTGTTCATGGTATTTTTTTAACTCTTTTTCAGCCTTTTTACGCTTGATAAGTTCCTTTGCTTCTTTCAGCGCCCGGCGTACCGCGGGAGTGAGACGTGACAGGCGTTGCTTGAGAACATAGTCTGTTGCCCCGTTTTTGAGGGTATCAATGGCGAGTTCTTCGCCCATTACCCCGGAAACAAAGATGAAGGGCACATCAGGAGTCTTTTCGCGAGCCATGGCGAGGGCCGAAAGACCGTCAAAGGATGGAAGACTGTAATCGGCGAGAATGATATCGTACTCTTTGCCCGTAAGAGCCGCCGTGAAGTCTTTCTGCGTTGCAACGCAAGCCACGTCGGGACGATAACCTCCCTCTTCGAGGGCGGTCCGGACAAGTTCCGCATCATTAAAATCGTCTTCGAGATGGAGAATGTGCAATGATGAGTTCATAACTTTCGCCGAATTCTGTTTCCCTGTTAACGTTTTCCGGCTTTTCCAATGCTTCCCGGAGGAGGTTCGTTGATTACAGCCCAGAATACGCCAAGTTCTTTGACCGCCTCAACGAAATCATGGAAATCAACGGGCTTCACAACATAGGCGTTAATGCCAAGTTGATAACTTTCTATCCAGTCTCTCTCTTCCCTGGAGGAAGTGAGGATGACCACCGGGGTCATCTTCAGCTTCTCATCCGATCTGATGTGCCGCAGCACCTCCATGCCGCTGACTTTCGGCAGCTTCAGGTCGAGCAGCACGACCGCGGGGTTACCGTTCGGACGGTCCTTGAAATTTTTTCGGCAGTCGAGGTAATCCAGGGCTTCTTCGCCATCGCATGCGACAACCACCTCGTTGGCAAGGTGATAATCACCGAGCGCTTCCAGAATCAACTCCACATCCCTTGGATCATCCTCAACCAGCAGAATACGTTTCAGTTCAGCGGCCATTTATTCCTCCATTAATTGTGTTTTCGGCAGGGAAATAGAGAAGGTTGCTCCTTCATCCACCGAGCCCTCGGCCCACGTCTTTCCACCGTGCCGATGAATAATCCGCTGGATATTGGCAAGCCCGATGCCTGTGCCTTCAAACTGGCCTGTGCTGTGAAGACGCTGGAATACCCCGAAAAGCTTGTCGGCATATTTCATATCAAATCCCACGCCATTATCACGGACAAAGAGAACGGTTTGCCCTTCCTGGTCCGGGCCGGTGCCTATCTGTATCCTTGCCTGCTTGCGCGGCAGTGTGAATTTTATCGCATTGGCTATCATGTTCATAAAAACAAGCTTTATCATCGGGCGGTCGCCGTAAATGTCGGGCAAAGGCCCTATTTCCAATTGAATCCCGCGGCCTTCCGTCTCTTTTTCCAGATCGTTCAGGACTTCTTGGACGAGTTGTTCGAGGGCGAATTGTGTCATCCGCATTTCAGCGCGCCCGATCCGTGAAAAAGTCAACAGGTCATCGATGAGAATTCCCATTCTTTTTGCCGAATCCGAGATGGTCACCAGGTAGTGCAGACTTTTTGCATCGAGGAGCTGGGAAGCATTTTTTTGCAGGAGTTCCACATATCCCATGATATGCCTGAGCGGCGCACGAAGATCATGGGATACGGAATAACTGAATGATTTGAGTTCATTGTTCGCCGCCTCGAGTTGGCTGATGTTGTTCTGTAATTCCGCATTGAGTTTCAAAATTTCTGCTTCCGCCCGCCTGCGCTCAGCAATTTCCTGCAGGGTCTGCTGCAGGAGGAGTTGGCGTTTGCGGAGGATGAAGAAGGCAGCGACCGTTGCCATGGCGGAACTGAAAAGAACCGTGATAATGTTTGATTGGATAAGAGAAATATTCGGCAGCAGCAGAAGCTTCAGCCATTGATACAGGGACATGCCGGACAGCATGACGATGGCGGTAATGCACAGGGGTACGATAAAATGGATATTCTGGGGGGAATAGCAGGTCGCGGGATTTGAGATTTCCGGCTGGTCTGCTTGTCTTTTTTTTGCCGGTTCGTCCATCAGCTGTGGTCGGTGATATGAAAAGAAAAGGCTTTTCCGCCATGGAACCGGATGAGGCAGATAAGCCTGCTTTTATCTCCGGTCCGATAAAAATGGACATTAATACCTGTGAACGAACAATGTCAAGCTGAAAGAAGCGCAGGGCCGGGCCGCGGTTGGTCTTGCCCGCTGGCCGTGAATGGAACTGATCCCGATATTCCATCTATCGCGGCGGGCCCACGGGATATCGAGAATATGATGCGTAACCAGTATGAAGTAGTTTGCCAGATTGACCAAAATGATTTATTGGTTCACTTTAACGATCAAAGGGATCTTTTTTGCTGAAGATAACGGAAAAGGATTTTTACCGCCATGGCTTGATCGCCGGTGCCACCGGCACCGGTTGAGTGCCACTGTGGCATGTCACCAGCCGGTGCCGGCCGGCAGACGACGCGTTGAAGCGCGGGGCTGATGTCCGCGGTGCCACTGGAGAATTTTTTTTCAGCTTTTGTCCCATTTGTGACTGTTTCAGCAGACTCGCTGGATTTCTGAAGGAGAGAAAATCAAATGAAAATTTCAGACTGGCTGGATGAAAGGGAAGCCGAGAAGGTGGATGTATCGCAGATCGCCTTGCCGAAAGATATGTTTTATGATGAAGCCCCGGATGAAACGATCTTTTTCAAAGAGATCAATCCCTGCGGGTTTCTCTGTACGGACAATCATCCCTTTTCCACGGTCGAACGCTATGGGCACTGGTATTACTGCAGAGGGCAGGACAAGCAGGCAGGTATTCATTCAGCAAAAATGAAGTGGAGGCTGTTTACCAAGGATAAAGAGCTTGCCCTGCAAACGGCGAAAGCACACATCGAATAAAAAATGGATATGATCCCATATCAAACCGATCCACCGGGCTCCTCATCCTTGCCCGGTAATTCTTTTGTTCTGCGTCAAGGAGGAACAGCCAAAGATGAAGCCCCGAATCAGCATGATCACCCTGGGTGTCCGCGATCTTTCCGCTGCGGTGAAGTTCTATGAAGAGGGCCTCGGTTTCCCTCGAATGGACTCACCCCCGGAAGTAGCATTTTTTACCCTCAACGGCACCTGGCTGGGTCTGTACGGCCGAGAGGCCCTGGCAGAAGATGCAAGGGTGCCGCCGGAAGGCAGTGGGTTTGAGTCCTTTACCCTGGCCCATAACGTCCACTCCGAGGCGGAGGTGGATGAGGTCATGCGCCAGGCTGCCAGCGCCGGCGCGACCATCGTCAAACAGCCGGACAAGGTGTTTTGGGGCGGCTACAGCGGCTACTTCAAAGACCTTGATGGCCATCTGTGGGAGGTTGCATACAACCCTCTTTTCTGGGTGGGACCCCATGATGAAAGCGCATAACAACCACTTCAAGCCGGACGGCTTGCCCTTCCGCCGCGCTCCACGGGGCAGGGACTTAAAGCTGCTCTCTCCCTCCTGTCACTGTTGCCTTTTCCCGTAAAAAAACCGGCGCCGGAACTTTTTTTCAGATGTAGCCCTACAACGCTACTTAAGTATTATCGATTGTCGCCATTCCTTTTGCCCGGTGTGATAAATAGGCGCGGTGATTCCGCGCCTGAATCCACTCCACAAGCTCAATGGACATTTCTATATCAAACACCCGCAGCGGCAACACTGCTTTCAGCCGCCATCTAAGCTGCGACGGCGTAATAGCAGGTGCTTTTTTTCCCCAACCTTATCTTGAGATGCCAGAGAAAATAATGGGCAAGCATACTGGTCAAAATATGATGATGCCAACCTGGGAACTTTCTCACCTCGTATTGATCCATCCCCAGCTCTGTTTTGGTCTCGGCAAAGCATTGCTCAATGGACCAGCGCAGCCCGCTCAGCCAAACGAATGTTTCCAGCCTGGTGCTTGCCGGGGCATTCGAAATAAAAAAGCTGTAGCGCGGCTCCTTGTCCATAGTTCTCCTGATCAGCAACCAGACCGTCTTTTGCGGAAGCCCCCCGTGCGCCAGCACAATCCGCTTCTTGGTGAACTCGTACTCGATAGGCCCCTTGGCGCCCTCGGATACTTTTCTGCGATACCAAAAAAAGTTGTTGATGCCGGCAGCCAACATCTTGATTGAGATGGGTTCCCTGGTACTGTCCGCGAGAATCTTCTTTGTCCGCTCCTGGCCACGATACTTATAAGTTTTTGTCACTGTTCCAGGGTGCTTGAGCCAGCAAAGAGTATCTTCCGGCACCTGCACCATATACGTCACTCCGACCAGGGCATCAACAGCGGCAATAAACTCCGGGCTGGTGGCATACACTGAATCGGCCAGCACATACCGGAACGGCAGTTGTTTCTGCTCCGCGATCTCGCCAAGCATCTCGGCCGCCAATTGCGGTTTGGTTTTGAATTTGATATCAGCGGGGAGTTTGCACTTCTCGCGTCTCAGGCGGTAGTCATCTGAAAACCATTGCTCCGGGATATAGAGTCGCTTATCAATGAGGGCATATCCGTAAGCAGAGGTGTAGGCGGCGAAAACACCAACCTGGCAATTGTCTACTTTGCCAATGGTGCCGCAATATTGCCTTGCCACGCCAACGGAATCATCTCCTTTTTTCACGAAGCCGCTTTCATCGAATATGATGGCACCGTCAGGCTGGCCCAGATCATCGTTTACCATACTGCGATACTTTTGCATGATATTCGTATCGTCCCACGGCGCATCGGACACAAAGCGCTGCATCGCCCTGACCTTGGCCCCCTCTATGGAAAAAGCGATGGGCTCGATAGATTTCCGCTCCAGTTGGTTAAATTGGCCGGACATGTATCGGTAAAAATTCTCCCGCGATTCGCTGCGCAGGAAACAATCCGTAAAGTTCTCGTGAAACCCTTTGAGCTCACAGGCCAGATCGACAACGTCGTTCCGGTCCAGTTCAAATTTGGGCACACTATACAAATAGTCCGACTGACGAATCTCTATCAACATTGGTTGTCTCCCTCCCCTGGTGTTTTTATCCAGTATAGCAGAGAAGACCAGTCGAAATCAATAGCAAATTAGGGCAAATTGCGTTGTAGGGTCAACAGGCACAAATTGGACGAAGTAACCAGGGCGCTGCGCAAGGTTGAAGGTTTGACCGGCATGAGCGTCAGCGAACGCTACGGCTACGGCATCGGCTGGGCCAGGGACAAGACGCCGGAACAGATCGACTTCAGGGACGGAATCAAGCTGGAGATCATCTGCCGGGACGAACTGGTTGACCAGGTGGTGGATGCCATTGCCAGGGCGGCCCGCACCGGTCTCAAGGGCGACGGCAAGATCTATGTCGCCGCAATCGAACAGGCGGTGCGCATCAGCACCGGCGAACGGGGCGAGGGGGCGGTTTAATGGCCGGCCGCGAACTATTAGTTTCCAGTCGATGTCTTTAAAGTAAGGGGGGATGATTTCTTTTCCCTTTGCCAAAGCCGGGGACAGCATGATTTTTTGCCGGAACAGCGGAATAAATCAGTCCCCTCAGCGTGGCGGGAAAATGGAATCCTCCCGGCAATGAACGACATTGAATTTACATCAATACATACAAAGGTGAATAAAATGACAAAATTATTTGGCAAAATGATGGCAACAGCATTGATCAGCGCAATGTTTATGACCGGTTGCGCAACCACGGGGAACCTCTTGGAGACCGAAAGCTACACCAAGGAAAAGGTAGCGCACCCGCAGACTTACTTTACCCAGGTCCGGGCGGCGGAGGATGATGGAGAGTTTGAAATTTCAGGAAGGCTTCGCCTGAAAGGGCATCCCGGGCTGGATATCCCGGACTGGGTGGAAGTGGCCCTGATGGACACGGACGGGACGCTGATTGATTCACAGAAGGTGCTCTATTACCCCAGAATCATGGGTGGCTCCAAACACAGCCGGGAGGCGCGGTTCATCGCCCGGTTCAGCGAAACGCCCCCTCCGGGAACTGTTGTTCGCTTGAGTAACGTGAATTAAAGATCGCCAGCCGGGACACAGAGGACGCTTGGTCCCGGCTGGGCACCTGGCAGTGCGCCGCCTGCATGGCTGATGAGCCGACACGGAGAAACGGGCCGTTACATCGCTCGCCGGGCGGCAATCAGCAGGGTGGTGATATTGTCCCGTCCCCCGGCTGCATTGGCCTTTGCCACCAGGGTCTGGGCCATCGTTGCCGTGTCTGCCCTTAATGATAAAATGGCCGCGATTTCATCCGGTTCGAGCATGGTTGTCAGCCCGTCCGAACAGAAGAGAAAGAGATCACCGGGCCGGACATCAATGCTGCCGAGGTTCGGTTCGACCTGGGGATGGGTGCCGATGGCGCGGGTGATGATGTTGCGCAGATTGTGTCCGTGCATCTCTTCCCGGCTGATGTTGCCCATCTTGTACAGTTCGTAGACCAGGGAATGGTCTTCGGTAAGCTGGGTCAGCTGCCCCTCCCGCCACAGATATAATCTGCTGTCGCCCACATGGGCAAAATCCAGGTGATTTTCCGTGAAATGACCGGCAACCAGGGTTGACCCCATGGTGCTGCCGTTCGCCTTCTGGTGTACCAGATAATTGGCAAACTGGGCGATGCAGGCCAGCTTCGGTTTGCCCAGCATATCGACGGTGAGACCGTAAGGAATGGTTGTTTCGCCCGAATCGACCAGATAATTCATGCAGCGGGACACCCCTTCCAGGGTGGTCTGACTGGCCAGCTTGCCGGCTTCCTGGCCACCCATGCCGTCCGCCACGCAGAACAGCCGTTGTCTTTCCATGATCAGGAAATCATCCTCGTTTTCTTTTCTGATTTGTCCCCGGTCGGAAATGCCGCAGTAGGAGAGGTGAAAATTATTCCATGCGATTGTGCCATCCAGCCTTTTCATGCATCACTCCCTGTGTAAAGGCCTGTGGCCCGTTTGCCATTGAAGGCAACCCTGAAAAATTACCCTCTGGTGCGATTAGTGCGTCGCAGCGAAAAGAAAAATGCTCACATATACCCTATATGCGCAGTTGATATCCCTTGGGTGCTTTTTATTTTCACCCTTGTTTGTCCTCAAACCAGTTGCCTGATTTTCAAGGCTCCCTGAAGACCGGTTGCGCAAAAAAAGAAGAGAAGATCCAAACAGTTGCGGAGCAGGGGGTTGCCCATTGTCGTTTCAGGGAAAAATAAGCTCATTTGTTATGACCAGTATATTCGGATCATGGATAATTTGAAATTTTTTTTTGCTTTTGCTGATTGGCCCGATATAAGATGGAAAAAAATAGGAGGCGGAAATGAAGGCGGAGATGGAGACCCAGCATCTGGAAAAGCGTTTCGGAGTCGTTGCCATAGAAAGCGGATATGTCACCCCCAAAGAGTTTGTCGATGCCCTCAAGATTCAAGTCCTGGAAGACATTGAAAAAGGGCAGCACCGGCTTATCGGCAGGATACTGCTTGAGCAGGGGATCATGACCCTTGAGCAGATCGATATGGTGTTGGGAAAGCTCGGCAAGGGGATGCCGTTATTGAAGGAATCCGTATAGTTTTTCCGCCCGGAAGTTCTTCCCTCCCGCAGGTTGGTCATGGTTAAAGCTTTCATCGCCGCCCGGTCTGGGCCATCAGCGCCCAGCCGGCAATGCTATGCGGTTGCCCGTTCATCCCACCGTTGACCTTCGCTTAATCCTTTGAGAAAATCTTTTTCAGAAAAGACATCGGACTTTTCGGGCTGTTTTTTTCTCTTACTTTTTCAGATGTCCGGTCACTGAATTGCTGTCCCTGTTCCGCAACCGGTGGGGCCGGGGTTCTTTCCAGTTCGCCCAGCCGGCCTTTTCCCAGAAACTGAAAAAAAGGGCCTGCTGGACTGAAAAACAGTTCGTCATTCTGTCTGAGGGGGGCGCCCTGATCGGCGGCAACGCCGCCCACGGTAACCAGGTGCCGGCCGGTGAGATCCCGCACCCAGTATTCACCTTCGGCAAAGTAGATTTCAGCGTGCAGATCATGAATGGAGTTATGATCAAGCTGAAAATCGCAACTCGGGTGCCTGCCGATCTTTAACGGCAGCCGGTCAAAGGAGCGCAGGGTCGGTCCGTATTGGATGATCAGCGGCTCCTTGCTTTCCCTGGGCGGGGCAGGTTCCGCCGGACGGCTGACAGGCTGCGGCGGCGGGATGTACGGTCTGGCTTCCGGCGGCGGGGGTGCGGCAGGAGGGGGCTGGTGCATGACCGGCCTTGCTTCAGGTGGAGGCGGGGCAGGGGTGACATACTCCTGTCTGGGCGGCGCCTGCGGTGGAGGCGGGGCCGGGGCCGGGGCGGAGGAGGGAGCGCCGACCTGGGTCAGGAAGCTGACCTTGGGGCCGCCTTCGGCAATGGTGATCACGTCCCCGTCTTTCAGATACACTTCCTTTATCTTCTTGCCGTTGACAATGGTGCCGTTGGAGCTGTAGTCCGTCAGTTTAAAGCGGTTACCCTCCCTGGTGATGGTGGCATGATGCCGGGAAATGATATTAAAATCGGCCGGGAACTGCAGCTGACAGGAGGAATGCCGGCCGATCTTGATTTCCGGGTCGGATACCTCGAGAATCTGTCCTTTCAGAGGTCCTTCGATATGGATCAGTTGAACAATTATTTCAGGTGCTGTTTTCATTGCAGGAGGCGTCCGTATTGTTGCACAACCATGATTATGAAGAATGGCAATCAAAAAATATAAACTAGCACAGGCTGCCGATGATTGCAATTGCCGTGTCAAGCTAATTGATCACGGATTGCCCGCCGGTGCCCAGTACCACGCAACAGCACGGCAGCCCCCCGCTTCATTCTGTCCTCACTTCTCACTCCTTACTCCTCACTCCCTGAGTGGCGCCAAGATATGCCAATGAGGTGGAGCTGGCATCAATTCTCCACGGTAACGTTGAACTCCTCCAGCTGGATACTCGCGTTCCTGCCCTCTCCCAGGAGATGGAAGGAGAAGGACTGCCGGGCCACCGGGTTGTCGAAGGAGAATTCCAGTTTCCCTTCCTCCTGGGCATGGAGGAGCGGGAACTCCGGATGCTGAATGCTGTTAATGGTCCCTTCCCACATCTTTAACACCAGCCCGAGTTGTACCCCCTCCGCAGGGGCCTGGAGCACCTTCACCCGGATCGACACATGGACCTTGGAGTTGGCTGGGAAATCAAGGCTTTGGGCGCCCACCAGGCTGTCCGACCACTCATTCCTGATCTTGTCCGGCAGCTGACGGATCTCGCCGCTGGCGAACTTCAGCACCCGGACCCCGTGCTGGGGGAGAAGTTTGTGATCCAGGGCGCCTGCGATGAGAAAGATCGGATTCCTCCTGCCCTGCCTGTCCCGCAGAAACTCGGCCGGTGGCGGCCCCAGCAGGCTGTCCGCCCTGCCCACCCGGCAGCGGCCGTCGTCGGAGCACTCGTAGCGAAGGTTGTCGGCCGTATGCCAGCGGCGTTTGGAGGTGGTGTAGGAGACCATCTCCCTCGGCGCTGAGTAGTCGCGGAAGAAGCTTCGGCCCACTACCCCGGCGGGAATCGGCAGCCCCAGGTAATCGAGGATGGAGACCTCGGTGTCCACCAGGCCATAGCCCCCCTGCTTGAGGCGCGGGAGCCGCCCGTCCTCCGGGGCGAGGACGATCCCCAGCCCCCAGCTGCTGACCCATTCGGCCAGCTCCGAGCCATGGGACTCGTCGGAGGTGACGATCACCAGGGTGTCCTCAAGCACCCCGTCCTTGCGCAGGTCGTCGATGAACCGTCCCACCGCCTGGTCCAGCATATCCACGGTGGCGGCCCGGCGGTCGGTGTATTGCGCGACGACATGGTCGGGCACGGCGTAGGGTTGATGGGTGCCGACCGTCAGCAGGGTCAGCATCCATGGCCGCTGCTTCTGTTGCAGAGCGGCGATATAGGCACGGGCGCCGCGAAAGAAAACCGGGTCGATCACCCCCCAGTCGAAGGGGTAGGTATTGGGCTCCGTAAACCATTCCGAGCCGTGCACCTCCTGATAGCCGATTAAGGGCATGAACCGGTCCTTGCCCATGAAGGAGAGCGCGGCCGCCTGCAGAAAGTGGGTATCCCAACCCTGGTCGGCCATTTGCTGCGGCAGGCACTCCCCGGCCCGCTCAGGGTTGGCGGACAGCTCCACCGCCTTGGGGGTATCCCAGGACAGTTTGCTGAAATCCCCACACAGCAAGGCGTAGAGACCGCGGATGGTCTGATGGCTGTGGATGGTAAAGTCGGGGATCAGCATCGCATCACCGGTGCTCTCCGCCAACCGGCCCATGGTGACCTGGTCGTAATCAACCCCCATGGCCTGGCGGATTTCCGGATAGTAGAGGCCCGGCATCCCCTCCAGGGTGACGATCAGGACATTTTTGGCCGTCCCCCTGGCCGGCAGGGGTTTGCCGTCGAGATCGGCCCGGTCCAGGCCCGGGGGCAGCTGGAAGCTGGCCAGGTCCTCGGCGGTGAGCGGCGGCGGGGCGAAGAAGGTGTCGATGATAAACCAGTGCAGGGCATTGTGACGGGCGATGACGCTCTGGTCGTCGTGCTCCAGGCTCAGGCGGGTCTGGAGCAGCAGGATGACGGCGCCCGCGGCCAGGCCGGCTGCGGCATATCGCCATCTGGGCCGGGCCAAAGGCAGGACGCAAACCAGGAGCGCCGACAGAGCCAGGGGCAGAACCAGGGCGGGCGACGCGAGGTTGAAGCCGGCCGTGCTGTTTTTGACGAAATCAAGATTGGTGAGGTAGTGCAGGTCCTGCCAGGCGGGCAGGCGGTTAATGGCCGCCACCAGTTCATGGGCGCCGATTATGAAGCTGGCCCAGAGCACGGTCAGGACCACGCGCAGCCAGCGGGGGCTCCAGATGAGCAGGACCAGGAGCAGCAGGCCCACGCCGCCGTCAGACAGGAGCCCGATGTATTCGCTGCCGCCCTTATGCGCCAAGCGCCAGATAAGCGGCGTCATGGTCAGGACAGCAAGGGAGAGAAAGGCAATGATCGATTGCATGGGTGCGGACTCCAGCCGGCTGCAAAAAACGGATTTTGACGATCAGGGTTGGGTGAAAAGACTCCGCACCACGGCGGGGAGATCACCTTTCGGGAGCAAGCGGTTGCCCTCGCCCAGCTCGTAGAGGCCGAACCACTCCTCGGGGTCAGCCGGTTCGTGCCGGAACTCGTCGCCCGGCACCCAGCCGATCTTCCACCACTCGTCCTGGAATTCAAAAAAGACCAGGCCGCAGAAATGGTCGCGCAGGCGGGCGGTGCGGATATCCTGCCAGACCGAGCGGAACACCGCGGCGACCTTGTCCGGTGTATGGCCGCCGTAATCGATCACCTCGGGTCTGGGCATGATCGGTGAGGTCGAGAGCCCCACCTGGGTCACCAGGATCGGCAGGCTGGTGGTGGATGCCAGCTCCTCCAGATAGCCCTGGAAGGGGGTGCCGGTCGTTGAGCCGGGGGGCGAACTCAACACGCCATGGGCATAGGTGTAGATGTTCATGCAGAGGAGATCGCCCATGTCCGGCACCAGCACATGCTCCCGGGGGACATCCAGGTCGGGACGGTCGGCAAGGGGGCCGATGTGGGTCCAGCTGGTGTGGGCATAGAGGTGGCGCTGGCCGTAGCGGGTCAGCTCGTAGTCCATGGCCTGGTCGATGAGGCGGGCCAGGGCGACCTCGCTCGCACTGCGGCCCGTCACGGTCAGATGTTTACCTTTGTAATCGCGCACCTCGGGGTGGAGTTTGTTGGTGCGTTCCACCGTGGCGGCCTGCAGCTCATCGCCGACGGAGAACAGCACCAGGCGCTCCGGCCGGCCGACGGCGTAAGTATGGTCGATCACCTGCCTGACCCCGGCAAGGGTGTCCGCCAGGTATTTCTCGTCCAGCAGGTCAGGGGTGAAGGGGTCGATCCAGATATCCTGACCGTACACCAGATCGGTGTCGTCAAGGGCGGCGAAGAAGTTGGCCGGCATGCGCAGGGGAAAGACATGGAGGTAATTCACCCCCATCTCTCTGAGCAGAGCGAGGTGGCCGGGATAGTGGCCGTCGTTGCCCGGCCCGGAGCCCTGCTGCGGGGTCTCGCCTTGCAGATACGGCGAGTAACCCATGCCGCGGAAAAAGACCGGCTGGTCGTTGGCCCGGTCGATAAGCCGGACCCCCTGGACCACGAAACGGCGCGGCTGGGGGGTGTCGGGATGGATCCGGGCCGTTTTACCGGCAGCCAGCGCCTCGCCGGCAGACAGACAAAACATCCAGAAAAGGAGCACTGCTGATAATTTCGAGATCATAAGGTTTGCGATGGAGATGTCCGTAAGGAAATTCGAAGCCGGCCTTGGCCGCCAGGGTGGTGATAGGGAAATAAAAAATCAATAGCCGACGTCCTGCCGGATGTCAATGGCTTTCTGCGGGGCTGGCTTGGCTCGGACCGTGCCGGCCGGATCGCCCAAGAAGGCCCTGGAGGAGATGCCTCGAACTTCGGGATCGCCGACACGGCACGTTGAGACTGTGGAAAAAGGTAAAAAGATTGATAAAATACGGGCAGTTCAGGCTGATTTGTTGTAGTTTTACAACAGCCTAAAGGAGCAAGACCGCTTGGCTTCAGCACAGGCAATTGCCGCGGGGCATAATGGGACGGGCAAAGCTGCTTGGGGAAAGACAATTTTATGATTATATGGACGTCCCCTATGCCCCGTCCCCTATGCCCCCCTGGCGAGTGTTTTTCAGATTTGAGGGCAACAACGCCTTTGATGTCAACTACGGTGATTACCACTAAAGGAGGAAGGCGATGGTAATGTACAACCCACCACATCCGGGAAAAGTGATCCGGGAACTGTGTATAAAACCACTGAATTTATCAGTGACCGATGCTGCTGAAGGGCTAGGAGTCTCAAGAAAAACGCTTTCAGCGTTGCTTAATGGCCGTTTCGGCATTTCGCCGGAAATGGCGATAAGGTTATCCAAGGCTTTTGGTGGCAGCGCTGAAAGCTGGATTATTCAGCAGGCGCAATATGACCTATGGCAGGCAAGACAAAAGGCGGGTGAAATTAAAGTAAAGGCCTTTGCCGCTTAGACATAGCCCGTTGAGTGAAACAGAAAATAGCGGGAGTGCAATCACCACCCAGGTGAACCCCACCCCGTTCACGCCGGCGTTGTTCTCGATGCGCCGGGAAGACTGATTGCAGAATTATCAGGTCCGGAGCAGCCAGAGCAATCGAAATGCAATCAAAAAAACGATTGCCGTCAACCTGGTTAGCTGATGATTACATGCGCGGGAGACTGAAATTTCTCCTGACCGACTGAAAAGTAATATGAACGAACGATTGTATTTGCTGAAAATAAGACTTCGTGAAATCAAGCCAGAAATCTGGCGGAGGTTTGTAGTGCCAGCCAGCATTTCGCTGGATCGGTTACATGACGTTATTCAGATCGTGATGGGCTGGACCGACAGCCATCTCCACGAATTCACCTTTGGGAAGAAGCGGTACACAGAATACCCGGAGTACAAGGATGATGGTCTCGAATGTGGCAAATATCGTCTGGGAGACTTGATCAAACAGAAAGGCAGATCTTTCGAGTATCACTATGATTTCGGAGACAGCTGGGAGCACGAACTGACTCTCGAAGAAAACCGCTATTTCAATCCTGAGATACGATCTGAAATTGCCTGTCTTGCTGGCGCAAGAGCATGTCCACCAGAAGATGTTGGCGGAGTTCCCGGCTATTATGAATTTTGTAAAGCATTGGGGGATCCGCGGCATGAAGAGCATGAAAGCCTTATGGAATGGTATGGCGGAAACTTCGACAGTAAAAATTTTGATGCTGATGTGGTGAATTGGGAATTAATGAAATACCTGCGCTGGTCCCGGGACAGATATCTGAACTGGGAGGGCTGAAATGAGCAAACCGGAAAAAACGGATGGCCCCAAGATTTGAAACAAAATACGGGACTCCAAAAAAGAAAATGCAATCCCCGCCCTGGGGAGCTGGCCGCCGATCTGAGCGGCGCTGCCCTCGATGCCGGGTAATCTGATTGCAGAATTATGAGGTCCGGAGCAGCCAGGGCGATCAAAATGCAATCAAAAAGTCGATTGCCGGCAACCTGATTTGCTGGTGATTGCATGAACATTCAATATCTCACCCTCTCAGGAAGAATATCAATTTCTACATTTGTTTTCTACCTTTCACTTGCCAACAGATACCTGTTATCCTTGAATAAGTTCCGACGTTGCACTCAATGATCAAGAAATTTTTTGAACTATGGAAATTAATTTTGGCCTTTTTCTGCTCTGATTTTTTCAAATGGACGACATGTAATTTTCAATACGATGAGATAAAACTTGCAATTGGACGAAATTATTCTTACGATCAGCCGTAATGAAAAACGATAAGTTATATCCCCGCTATCTCCGGGATCGTGTCGTGGAAGCATTGGCTGATACGCCTGTGGTTTTGATTCATGGGCCGCGGCAGTGCGGAAAGACGACCTTGGCTCGACTGATCGGGGATGAAGGGAAGTTTGTTTATTTCACTTTTGATGATGATGTGCAGCGGGCGGCAGCGCAGGCGGATCCGGTCGGTTATGTGGCAGATCTCCCAGAGCGGGCAGTGCTTGACGAAGTACAGCGGGCACCGGAGTTGTTCACCTCATTGAAGGCGGAGGTGGATAGTCGGCGGGGCCCCGGCCGGTTCATCCTGACGGGCTCCGCAAATGTGCTGCTGGTGCCCAAGCTGGCCGATTCGTTGGCCGGCCGTTTGGAAATCCTGCGGCTACATCCTTTGTCTCAAGCAGAACTTGCCGGTGAAGATCCCGGTTTCCTGTCAAAGCTGTTCAAAGCCTCTTTCCGGGCAGGACCATCCGGACAGCGACTGGGCATGGTGCTGGCCGAGCGGGTGGCGGCCGGAGGCTATCCGTCCGCACTTGTGCGTGCCACACCACGACGGCGGATGGCATGGTATCGGGATTATGCCGACACGTTGATTCAGCGCGATATCCGTGACCTGGCGCGTATCAGCGCACTGGAGGCCTTGCCGCGTCTGTTGGCTCTGGCCGCCGGGCAGACGGCGTGTCTGATGAATACATCCGAACTCGCTGCTCCTTTTCAGATGAGCCGTCCCACTATTCGTGAATATATGACGCTGCTGTCGCGGATCTTTTTGCTGGAAGAACTGCCCCCCTGGCAGGACAATCGGATGAAACGTCTCATCAAGACGCCCAAACTGCATCTGGGTGATACCGGACTGGCCTGTACGCTGCTTGGTCTGGATGCGGAAATGCTGTGGAAGAATCGTGCTGTCTTCGGGCGGCTTCTGGAGACCTTCATCTATCAAGAGTTGCGACGGCATGCCAGCTGGCAGGAGGAGACGATAATTTTCAGCCATTTCCGTGATAAGGACAAGGTCGAAATAGATGTAGTTCTGGAATCCGGCGGCCGTGTGGCCGGCGTTGAAGTAAAGGCCGCTGCAACGGTAACGAGTGATGATTTCAAAGGACTGCGCAAACTTCAGGATGCCGTTCAGGAAAGGTTCGCCGCCGGTGTAGTGTTATATGACGGTGGGGCAGTTGTGCCATTTGGGAGCAATCTGTATGCCGTTCCCATATCCTGTCTTTGGCAGACAAGCTGATATCTTGCAGCGAAGACTTCCTGGTAAATGGAGTCTACGTATTTTCGGGTGATGTCCCTCTTATTCCTATGGCTCGGTTTCGTAGCAAAATCAGAAAGTTAAATTGTGGTTTTTGTGAAACTATTAAAATTGCCGCAGGAAACCTTAAACTACGCATAGTAGTGTTTCCTGATTTGTGTTTATCGCTCCCTGACAAATGATCCGGATGGAAATACCGGATTATAGCCGAAAATTCGTTGTAAACTCTTTCGGATAAAAGTAGATATCAGGAAACTGGATAATAACTTAATCTAGAATGATGAATACATGAGTCTATCGGAACCTCAGGCAGAACCTATTGGCATTGCACTCGCAAGTCTGGCGAGTGGTCGCATTGGTATCCCGCCCGCCGCCGGCAAATCAATTGCCGAAGCGGCCTCGGTATGCCTAGACGAGCGCGGGCACTCCAGCCCGACAGAAATGGCCGTATACGGCGACTACGAGATGTCGGCCAACATTGATTGGATACCACCCTCGGATCAAGCTAAGCGCTGGTGGAATGACGATCAATATGCTACTGAACATGGCGCATATTGCATAGCCGCTTTAATTGTTGAGCAGTATGGACTGGAGATCGTTGAGCGGTCCAAAAAGAAGACAGGATTTGATTTCTGGCTCGGCCCCAAGGATGCTCAGGGCGCACTTTTTCAGGATTTGACTAGGTTGGAAGTATCTGGAGTCCGGGATGGTAACAGAGCCGAGATAGAATCACGTGTGAAACAGAAGATCAATCAGACAAAGGTCTCCGATGGCGTGCTACCTGCTGTAATAGTCGTAGTGGAGTTTGGCGGTCCGATAGCGAAGATGGTGGAACGATGCAAAAGGTAAACGAACTCCATCACAAAGCAATGGCATTGGCTGATCTCGCAGAAGACGCCAAGCGAGCCGGGCGCACAGACGAGTACATCGAGCTTACGCGAGAGGCTTTGCGTCATGAGTCAGAGGCAGCGTGGATGATCGCGGGGGAACTTTCACTTGAACCATCTCGCTCGGTTCTCTTCCGCAGCGCCGCGACGCTAGCAATCGAGAGTGGTGACATTCGCGTGGCGGAACAGTTGATTGCTGCCGCACTCGCAGGGAATCCGCCCTCAGAAATAGCCGAGGAACTCCGAGATCTTCTGGAAGATGTCTATTTTCACCGGCATCTCAAAGTAAGAGGCGTCACCCTTGGACACGGCGATTTTCAAATGACTCTCGAGGGGAAGGCTGTAGGTTTCGGCATTGCGAGAAGCGAGGTATTCGTTCAACGCGTAAAAGATTTTGAAACACTACTTTATAGAACTGCGGAGCGCCGACTGGGGCGAGAGTTTCGGGAGGCTGGTCGCCGGAAAAAGGGTCTTGCGCAAAGCCTGGAGTTATACATTTCGGTACCCCGCGCTGCGAGTTTTGCAGTGACGCTTAAACTTGGCAAAAACACCCAACTTCAGTTGCCGGGCATGGACGACTTCTCTGCCGACACAATGACAGCACTTCTGGACGGGATAACGATGATCAACGACGGCAATTTGGTCGCCCTTAAAGAAGCAATACCTGATGAATCTTATAGAAATAACTTTATAGGCCTAGTCGAGCGATTGTCGCCAGATGGAAATGACATTAGAACTGTTGGGTTCACCGCCGGGTCCGACCAAGAAGAACGTATTGTGGCTCTTTCCACCCCCAAGAAAGAGTTACGCGCTAGAATGCGAAAAGTCACTCAAAAACCTAAGCACGAAACAGAAGCAGTGCCCGTTGAAATCCAAGGCATACTCTTGGAAGCCGACGCAAAGAGGCAAAAGGAAGGTATAATTGAGGTAGTTGACTCAACGGGCACGGCGCACAAGATTGCCGTGCCACGAGGAATGATGAGCGATATTGTTAAGCCGATGTTTGAGGAAGATGTCGTTGTGGTTGGCATCCGCAGGGGCGACAGACTTGATTTGCAGAGTATAGACCTTGCCGAGTCCGAACGAGGGACTGACTAACGAGCGGCTGCAACGGGCTCGAAGAACGTACCGCTGAGCCATGTGTTGCGCCTCTTAGAAGACGCCCTACTAGCACGGAAATGGGGACAGAACTATTGTGCGGCCGGGCAAGGTCGTGTAGTCAAGCGGGTGCGAATCCCGCTCCGGAAAGCTGGCCAGCTACCGGGTAGCGAGTCCTTGGAGGCTGTATGGCAACATACAGCTTTAAGCGTAGGACAGCGAGCAGGTAGGCCGTAAGCCGAGAGGTTGAAGGGATTGAGCCCCGAAAATGTCGCGATGGGAAGGATGACGCTGTAATAAAAGCGGAAGTCTACACCAGCACCGCCGTCA
>Ga0209164_1000892_pt1 | contig 48720 bp, 48 predicted proteins | sample MTBNYHSulfiMetaG_FD_187458 | JGI IMG/M metagenome (GOLD analysis project Ga0209164, IMG submission 187458) | Enrichment culture microbial communities from rom New York Harbor, USA that are MTBE-degrading - MTBE-NYH (New York Harbor Sulfidogenic)... | ecosystem: Environmental > Aquatic > Marine >... | reverse complement strand
TCCTGTCAAAATAAAAAAAAGATTAGACAGGATCAACAGGATAGACAGGATAAAATAATAATGAAGAGACAAGGGGAATGGGGAATAGTTAATGGTGAATGGTGAATGGTGAATGGTGAATGGTGAAAGAACCTCAGCGCCTCAGCGCCTCTGCGCGAGATAACGTGTGCTTGAAATTTGAATCTTCAGCCTTTCGCCTTTTGCCTCGAACCTTTCGGCTTCCCAGCTTCCTCGCCCTGTTAAATTTCGACAGAACAGCGAAGCGGATTTAACCGGGGCAAGCTTAATAGCCGAGTTAACCTTACGCCTTACGCCATGCGCCTTTAGCCTTGTTTCTCCTCAACCTCAACCTTAACCTGTTCTTGTTGTTTGCCTTGTACCTGTTCTTTGTAAATCCGTGTCCCATAACCCTTTTGCAGCGAAAATATTAATATCCTTTGCCAAGATACAATATTGTTTATATTTTCCTTGATATAAGGAAAATATAGGAATATTGTCTTTGCCATGAAAACAATCTTAAAGCGAATAATAGCCGATTTCCATCAGGCGTCCTTGCCGGTTTTCCGGTACAGGGATCTTGAGGTCCCTCTGAATCTGGAGAAAATTGTTACCATTATCGGGCCCCGGCGTGCCGGCAAAACATATTATCTTTACCAGATCATGGGTGAATTGGAAAAGCAGGGCATTGCCAGGAGCCGGATGCTCTATCTCAATTTTGAAGATGAGCGCCTTGCCTTCGATGGCGATAATGACCTGATATTCGATTCGTATCGGGAACTCTATCCGAACCAGGATCTTTCTCAGGTCTATATCTTTTTTGATGAAATCCAGGCATTGAATGGCTGGGAAAAGTTTGTCCGACGGGCGGCCGACAACATATCAAGGCATATTTTTTTGACCGGTTCCAACGCCAGGCTTCTTTCCAGGGAAATAGCCACATCTTTGAGAGGGCGCAGCCTGGCATTTGAGATTCTGCCCCTTTCTTTTAGAGAGTACCTGACTTTTCAGGATATTCCGGCAGGCAATCTTGATTCAAGCCAAAACCGGGGTCTGATCGGAAATGCGTTTGAACAGTACTGCCTATGGGGCGGTTTTCCGGAAATAATCGGGATTGAAGAACGTTTCAAGGCCCTGGTGTTGCAAGAGTATTTTAATGTCATGCTGTATCGCGATCTGGTTGAACGCTATGAAATCAGAGAGGTAGGCATTCTAAAATATCTTCTCAAAAGATTGATCGGTTCATTCACCAGGGAATTCTCCGTTAATAAACTTTACAACGATCTCAAATCCAGAGGGTTTTCCATAGGGAAGGACTCGCTTTACAGAATGGTGGAAGAAATATTCTCCATCTATATGCTTGCCGGTATCGAGAGATACGATCCGGCTGTGATCAGGCGGGAAATGAGCAACAAAAAAGTGTATCTCTATGATAATGGTTTTGCAGCGGCCATGCACTATTCATTTTCAGAGGATCGGGGCAAACGCCTGGAGAACGTTGTTTTCAGACATCTGCGGGCGCAAACGGAGGAAATCTTTTTTGCCCGAAACGGATGGGAATGCGACTTCGCTGTTTTTCCATCAGGCCGATCAGCGGAACTCATCCAGGTGACGGAGCGGCTGAACAGTGAAAACATCGGACGGGAACTGAAAGGACTGGTTGCCGGAAAAAAGTTTATCGGCAATGCTGAGGGTTTGCTGCTTGTTGATGCCATTGAACAGGGATTGGATATCCCACCGTGGATCCGGGTAATGCCTGTCCGGGAATGGCTGCTGCAGTAACCAATGCATCACCGGCATCGATCATGCCAAAAAAATCGTCCAAATTCTGTCGGAATGTTGAAATCAGGAACAAATCTCTCGTAGAGTTCACAGGGATCGCAGAGAGATGAGATTAGGCTGAGGTTAAGGCTGAGGCTGAGGAAATAGGCGAAGGGCGAAAGGCGTAAGGAGAAAGGTAAAAGGTAAATGGTAAATGGTGAAAGAAACTCAGCGCCTCTGCGCCTCTGCGCGAGAAAAAAATATCAGGACTCAGATCTGCGCAAATCCGTGTCGCTTTTTTTCTGACAGGATCGACAGGATTAACAAGATTGAAAAATTATAGTTTTTCGCGAAGCGGATTAGGTTTTTCCTCTTTCATCAGGAAAGAGGAAAAGAGAATAAAGATCCTGCAAGATCCTGTAAATCCTGTCAAAATAAAAAAAAGATCAGACAGGATCGACAGGAAAGACAGGATAAAATAATAATGAAGGGACAAGGGGAAGGTGTAGGGTGTAGGGTAAAAAAGTGAATGGTGAACCGTGAACTCAGCGTCTCAGCGCCTCTGCGCGAGATAACGCGTGCTTGAAATTTGAATCTTCAGCATTTCGCCTTTTGCCCCGAACCTTTCGGCTTCCCAGCTTCCTCGCCCTGTTAAATTTCGACAGAACAGCGAAGCGGATTTAACCGGGGCCAGCTTAATAGCCGAGTTAACCTTACGCCTTACGCCATGCGCCTTTTGCCCCGAACCTTTCGGCTTCCCAGCTTCCCAGCTTAATAGCCGAGTTAACCTTACGCCTTACGCCATGCGCCTTTAGCCTTGTTTCTCAACCTCAACCTTAACCTGCCGTCAGGCACTTAACCTGCCTCAAGGCACTCAACCTCAACCTACTTTATCTAACCCAACAAACCCAATGGTCTCAGTCCCTGTTTTTCGCCCCCCACAAGTACTTGACAAACCACATCGTTAATATATACTTACAATATATATTAATGGCGGAGGTAATTATGAAAACAGCGAAATTGTTTATGAACGGGCAGAGTCAGGCAGTCAGGTTGCCGAAGGAATTCAGAATGAAGGGCGATGAGGTGTATATAAAAAAACAAGGCGAGGTTATTATGCTTTTACCCAAAGAGAAGTCATGGGACACTCTTTTCGACAGTCTGAAGCATTTCGCGAAAGATTTTAAAATCGAGCGCAATCAGCCTGCGGAAAATCAGAAACGTGAGCCGATGTTCAAATGAAATACCTCCTCGACACAAATATTTGCATATACGTCATAAATGAAAATCCGGGAAAGGTGCTGAGAAAATTTGCGCAATATCCCGTTTCTGAATTTGGGATTTCTTCAATAACGCATGCGGAGTTGCAATACGGAGTTGAGAAAAGCAAAAACAAAAATCAAAATCAGAGCGCCCTTGATGAGTTTCTGCTGCCGCTGACAATTCTTCCTTTTCATGGCCAAAGACTGGTCGCGTGTTATGGGGAAATACGGGCATTGCTGGAATCCGAAGGTAAAACAATCGGTCCGCTTGATATGCTGATCGCCGCCCATGCCCTAACTCTGAATTTAACGATTATTTCAAATAATATTAAGGAATTTTCGAGAATTCCAGATCTCAAATGTGAAAATTGGGCATGATGAAAAGGATACGATCCTCAACCTGTTTCTTTTAACCCAACAAACTTTTTTCATGATTCGTTACTCCGGATTGCCCCATAATATTGAGGCGCTCATGCCCTTGGCGATTTCCTGTCTCCGGTCGAGAAAGGAAATTCAGTTCGCATATCTTTTCGGGAGTTTTGCCGGAAAAAAGCTTACTCCATTAAGTGATGTGGACATCGCCGTATATTTGTCGGAGGACGCGGATCCGACCGAGAAAAAACTCGATATTCTCGGGAATTTGATGGATATCCTTCAAACCGACGAAGTCGATCTGGTTGTCTTAAACAGGGCGCCCCTGTCGCTTAAAATGAAAATTTTGGAAAGCCGCGAGGTTATTGTGGACAACAATCCTTTCCTGCGGCACAGGTACGAGTCTTTGACCATGAGAGAATATTTCGATTTTGCCTTTTTAGAGGAAGGGATACTTAAAAGGAGATATCTGGATGGTTGACGCGACCCTGATTCTCAGGAAATTGGCCGATCTGGAGATTTACTTTGATCAGATAAGTGAATTCGCAAACATTACCGTGAAAGAATATGAAAACGATTGGAAGACCCAGCGCATTGTGGAAAGGACCTTGCAGGTGATGATTGAAACCTGCCTGGATATCGCCGGCCACGTCATTTCAGATAGCGGATATCGCATACCCAAAAACTATGCCGACACCTTCAGGATTCTCTATGAAAATAATATTTTGAACAAAGATCTGTCTGCAACCATGGAAAAAGTTACAAAATTCAGAAATATTATCGTCCACGACTATGATAAAGTGGATTCTGTAATCGCGGTTGCGATATTGAGAAAAGATCGTAATGATTTTGTTGAATATAAGAATGCAATTCTTGCGTTTTTAAAAACAAATGATAAAGGATAACCCCTTGGCTCGCATCGTACCCGATGCGGGCCAAAAACTTCGCGTCCTTCGCGCCTTCGTGGTTCAATATTTTTAACCGCCCGTTCTCTTAAGACGGAGGAGAGGCTGGAAGCTGGGAGGCTGGGAGGCGTAAGGAAAAGAACCGGCTCCGCCATGCTGCGATCCCGCAAATGGTTGCCGTATTTCTTAGACAGGATCGACAGGATTGACAGGATAATTGAAAATAGAATAAATCAAAGAAATTCAAAAGCGGATTGTCCGTTCACGGTTTCTTCTGGGAACCGTGAACAACAAAAACAAATCCTGCAAAATCCTGTAAATCCTGTCAAAATAAAAAAGATTAGACAGGATCAACAAGATTGACAGGACAAATAAAAGCCCGGGATGGACTATCCGGAGATCGAACCCAAAATAACAAGCCTCTTGGGTCGCATCGTACCCGATGCGGGCCAAAAACTTCGCGTCCTTTGAGTCTTTGCGGTTCAAAACAAATTTTCAGGAACCTGTCCTTGTTGTTTACGCCTTGCACCTTTAACCATGCGCCTTTCGCCTTGTACCTTGTTTCTCAACCTTAACCTCAACCTCAACCTGCCGCCAGGCATTCAGCCTCAACCTGAACCGGGAACTCAGCGCCTCTGCGCGAGATAACGTGTGCTTGAAATTTGAATCATCAGCCTTTCGCCTTTTGCCCCGAACCTTTCGGCTTCCCAGCTTCCCAGCTTAATAGCCGAGTTAACCTTGCACCTTTAACCATGCGCCTTTCCCCTTGTACCCTTTTACTTTTTGGAGTTTCCCTATGCAAATTCCCTTTTTAGATTTAAAAGCGCAGTACCGGCAGATCGAAGCTGAAGTCATGCCCATGGTCGTCGATGCCATGCAGAACGGCCAGTTTATCGGCGGCCCCCAGGTGGAGTCGTTCGAAAAAGAATTTGCGGAATTCTGCGGCGCCGACTGCTGCGTCGGCGTCAATTCCGGCACGGACGCCCTGCGCTTTGTTTTTCTGGCGGCCGGCATCGGCGGCGGCGCGGAAATCGTCACCGTGCCCAACACCTTTATCGCCACCACCGAAGCCGTATCCCAGGCCGGGGCGACGCCGGTTTTTGTGGACATCGATCCGCTGACCTGCAACATGGACCCGAACAAACTGGAAGACTATCTCAAGAAAAGCTTCAAGCCTCAAGCTTCAAGCCTCAAGCCTCGGGTTAAGGCGGTGCTTCCCGTCCATCTTTACGGCCAGACCGCCGCTATGGAGCCGATCCTCGAGATTGCCCGGAAATTCGATCTGGCGGTTGTTGAAGACGCCTGCCAGGCCCACGGCGCTTCTTATAAAGGCAAAAAAGCCGGGACCTTCGGAATCGCAGGGTGTTTCAGTTTTTATCCGGGCAAAAACCTGGGCGCCTTCGGGGAAGGGGGGGCGGTGGTTACCCGGGACCGGAATCTGGCGGATAAAATCAGGATGATCCGGGATCACGGCCAGAGCCGCAAATATTTTCACGACATGGAAGGCTACAACGGACGCCTGGACAGCATCCAGGCGGGCGTTTTAAGAATCAAGCTCAAAAGACTCAGAGAGTGGAATGAGGCCAGAAGGGCCCATGCAAAGTATTACGATAAACTCCTGTCGAAAATACCGGGGATTACCCTTACGACCGAGGCCCCTGAAGCCGTTTCCGTATATCATCTTTATGTGATTCAGGCTGAAGACCGCGACGGCCTGCAGAAATTTCTATCCGCAAAGGGAATCTCCACCGGCCTGCATTACCCCATGCCCCTTCATCTGCAGAAAGCCTATGCCCATATGGGCCTGGCCGGGGGATCTTTCCCGGTTGCGGAAAAGGTTGCCGGCCGGCTCCTGTCGCTGCCCATGTACCCGGAGCTGACAAATGAGCAGATTGAATATGTGGTCGATGCGATCAGGGAGTTTGTTGAAAAGGCGTAAGGTGAAAGGCATAAGGCTGGGAGGCCGGGAGGCTGGGAGGCTTGAGGCGAGGAAGGGCCATGGAAGAGGATGGAAAAATTTGGAAGTATGGAATCTGGGTTATATGCCGGAAAATGAATATCATGAATTGGGAGATGGTTACGAAAAATTGGGTAAGATGCTCTGGCGATTTTATGAAAGTGTTCAAACCAAATAGAGGCTTCCCGGCTTCCCGGCTTCCCAGCTTCCAGGCTTCCAGGCTTCCCAGCCCTGAACCTTTCGCCCTTTGCCATACGCCTTTCGCCTTGCACCCTGTGCCTTAAACCTTGTACCATGCGCCTTGTACCTTGAACCTTATATCTTTTACCTCAGCGCCTCAGCGCCTCTGCGCGAGATAAATTTAATAATTTGCAAATGTCTGCGTCTGTCTGCGGCTAATTAAAAAAGGAGAGAACCCAAATGATCAACATCGGTCTTATCGGCTATGGCTACTGGGGCCCGAACCTGGCCAGAAACTTCAACAGCAATCCCAGTTTCAAACTCGAGGCTATCTGCGATTTTTCAAAAGACCGGCTCAGCGCCGCCGGCAGACTGTATCCCCAGACAAAGCTTGTCAATAATGTCGATGAATTCATGAATCACAGCAAGCTGGATGCCGTCGCCATCGCCACACCGGTATCCACCCATTTTGAGCTGGCTGAAAAAGCGCTGCTGGCCGGAAAGCACGTCTGGATCGAAAAACCCATGACCGACAAGGTCGAGCAGTCCGAGGAGCTGATTGAGCTGGCCCAGGCCAAAAACAAAACCCTCATCGTCGACCATACCTTCGTCTATACCGGCGCGGTGCGCAAGATCAAAAATATCATCGTAGCCGGCGAAATCGGCGATTTGATCTATTATGACTCCACCCGGGTAAATCTGGGCCTTTTTCAGCAGGATGTCGATGTGATCTGGGACCTGGCGGCCCACGATCTGTCCATCATGGACCATCTCATGCCGGTGAAAAAGCTGGCGGTCTCGGCGACCGGTTCGGATCATTATAAAAACGACATCATCCCCAAGGCGATTTTAACCATTTACATGGATCAGAGCATCATCGGGCATATCAATGTGAGCTGGCTATCCCCGGTTAAAATCCGCCAGACCATGATCGGCGGCACCCAGAAAATGGTGCTTTACGACGACAACAATCCCAGCGAAAAGGTCAAGATCTATGACAAGGGGGTTCAGCTCACTCCCACCCGGGAAGAACTGTATCATATCAAGGTGCAGTACCGCATCGGCGATATGTATGCGCCCCGGATCGACAGCGGCGAGGCCCTGGCACTGGAAACCGAACATTTTGCCGACTGCATCAACAGCGGCAAGGAGCCCATCTCCGGCGGCCGGGCCGGTCTGGAGGTGGTCAAGGTCCTGGTGGCCTCCAAGGAGTCGCTTAAACGCAAAGGCGCCCCGGTGGAAATAAATTAGGGCACAAGGCTAAAGGCTGGGAGGCCGGGAGGCTTGAGGCTGGGAAGCTGGGAGGCTGGGAGGCTGGAAGGCGGGGAGGCTGGAAGGCAAGAGGCTGGGAGGCGGGGAGGCCGGGAGGTATGATGGAAGAAGATAGGTGGAAAAACCTTGAGGTTTGGAAACTGGCAGACGATTTGGCGTTTGCAATTTATCAGGCAACGAAAAAATATCCCAAAGAAGAAATTTATGGAATTACCTCACAATTAAGGAGATCTGCTCTATCAATACCAACAAATATTGTGGAGGGTTATTCTAGAAAAAGCGACAAAGAATTATCTCATTTTATTAATATTGGCTTAGGCTCTTTAGCGGAAACAAAATATCTCATATATTTTTCACATCGTTTGGATTACTTGCCGGAAAATGAATATCATGAATTGGGAGATGGTTACGAAAAATTGGGTAAGATGCTCTGGCGATTTTATGAAAGTGTTCAAAACAAATAGAGGCCTGCCAGCCTCCCGGCTTCCCGGCCTCCCAGCCTACCAGCCTCAAGCCTTTTGCCTCCCAGCTTCCAGGCTTTCCAGCCCTGAACCTTTCGCCCTTCGCCTTGAACCTTAAGCCTTACACCCTCAACCTTGCCTGAGACATGTATGGGAAAAATTCAATGGGAAACAAAAAGATTGCCGCTTCAGTTAAGTTAGGTAACAACGTCGTCCTCAACGACTTCATCAATCTTTACGGCTGCCGCATCGACGACGAAACCCGGATCGGCCCTTTTGTCGAGATCCAGAAAAACGCCTTTATCGGCAAGCGCTGCAAGATTCAGAGCCACACCTTCATCTGCGAAGGGGTCACCATCGAAGACGATGTCTTTGTGGGTCACGGCGTGATGTTTATCAACGACAAATTCCCCCGGGCCACCAATGAATCCGGGCTGATCCAGCGGGAGTCGGACTGGACGGTCATTCCCACCCTGATTAAAAAAGGGGCTTCGATCGGGTCCAACGCCACGATCATGTGCGGCATCACCATCGGGGAAAATGCCTTTATCGGCGCCGGCAGCGTGGTCGTCAGCGACGTGCCCGACAACGCCATTGCCGCCGGCAATCCGGCCAGAGTAATAAAGGGCGCAGGGCAAAAGGCAAAAGGTGAAAGGCAAAAGGTGAAAGGCAAAGGGAAATTCCAGATTTCACACAAATAAATGTCTCACAGAGCCCCCAAAGTTCACAGAGAGTTAACGATAATCTTTGCCCGATTCCGTTTATTTATGCATCCCGAACAAAAACGAATATTCAGACTGATGAGTCCCGAACAAAAGCTCCGGCTCATGCAGCAGCTTTATTACACGGCCTGGCAGCTTAAAGCGGCCGCACTCCGGGAACGGAATCCGCAGTGGACTGAAGATCAGATCCAGGCTAAAGTCAAAGAAGTTTTTCTTTATGCCGGAAATTAACCTCTTTAAAATTTTTACCAACCGGCTGGAGGCCGTCGGTGTGGTGTACATGATCACCGGCGCCGTGGCCAGCGTGATCTATGGGGAGCCGCGCCTGACCCATGACATCGATATCGTTCTTGAAGTGGCGAAAGGGAAGGAAGAAAGTTTTGCTGACGCCTTTCCGGAAGATGAGTTTTATTGTCCTCCGCCTCAGGTCATAAAAGTGGAGGCCGGCAGGTCACATCGCGGCCATTTTAACATTATTCACCATGAAACCGGGTTTAAGGCTGATATTTATCTTAAAGGGAAGGATGAGCTTCATCAGTGGGCCTTGTCTGAGAGAAGGAAGCTGAAAATCGATGGGGATCCCGTATGGGTGGCGCCGCCGGAATACGTCATCCTCAGAAAGCTGGAGTATTACAGGGAAGGCGGCAGCGACAAGCACCAGAGGGATGTCGCAAGCATGCTGGCGCTTTCCGGCGATATTATCAGGTTCGAACTGTTGAATAAATTTATTGAAAAAATGGGCCTGCAGAAGGAATGGAAAAAAATTAAAGTCTGAACCTCAGTCTCAACCTTAGCCTGCGCCTTCAGGCGCTTGCCTTGCACCCTTAGCCTTACACCCTAGACCTTATGCCTTACGCCCTTAACCTTATGCCTTTAGCCTTGTACTTTTTGCCTTACACCTTACACCAATAACCAATAACTATTAACCAATACCCTTACACCTTAAACCTTGAACCTTAAACCTTACACCTTGAATTCCCCAAACTCCCGCCGCCTCCTGATCTTCCTGGTTGCGGCGATAGCTGCCGGTCTGACGATTTACCGGTCCGAGCTGGCAGCTGTCATCAATTCGGTCCTTCATCGCGAAGGCAGCTCCCACGGTCTTTTTGTACCATTTTTATCTGCGTTTTTTGTCTGGACAAACCGCCAGGCGCTGCGGGAGATCGAACCTCGGAGCGGGTATGCCGGAATTCCGCTGATTGCAGCCGGCCTTATTTTTCCACTTTTCGATGTCGCTTCCTATGAAATCGTATTCATCAGTTTTATTTTCTTTGCGGCCGGCCTACTGATCACTTTCATGGGATGGAAATTTTTTAAGGCCGTCAGTTTCCCGCTCTTTTTTCTGGTAACGATGACGCCCCTGACAGGAGATACCTACCGGCAAATGGCCGACATCACCCGTCATATCACCTTTGCGGGTTCGCTGTTCCTCATTTCCCTATTTGATATTCCTCACTTTCGAGATGGGTGGCTTATCCATCTGCCGAATGCCCTGCTGGAAGTCGCCGAAAGCTGCAGCGGCATCCGCTATTTCATTTCCTATTCAATATTCGGCCTGGCGTATGCTTATTTGATGAAAAGCACTACCCGGGCCAGGATCGCGACCGTCCTGTTGACCATACCCATTTCCCTGGTGGCGAGCATCCTGCGACTGACCGTTATTTTTGTCATGACGTACACGTTCGGGCCGTTCTGGGCTCAGCCACGGCCTCATATTTTTCTAAGCTGGGCGGTATTTTTCGGCGTTCTGATTCTTGCTATCGCCCTGGATCAGTATTTTGCCGGCCGCAAAAAAGTTATTAGACAGGATCGACCGGATTAACCGGATAAATATGTATTTGGCTCTCACAGAGCCCGCAGAGATCGCAGAGAGATGAGATTAGGCTAAGGCTGAGGCCGAGTATGAGGAACCTCATAAAAACCAATGAAACTTTCATTATTTTTCTTAACCTTAACCTTTATCCCGTGGAATCAGGGCTGTTTCCATTCAACTGGGGTCAACCTTAACCTGTTCTTTGCCTTGTACCTTTTGCCCTTAGCCCTGTACCTTTAACCTTTTACCTTGCACCTGTTCTTTAACCCAATGAACAAACCCAACAGACCCAACGAACCATTATACCTTAAACCTTACCCAAAGGGGCTCCCCAAAATTTTATTGATGCTAAGTTTGCCAAGTGATATACAATAGTATATATCATTCTTAAGGAGGTCACCATGGGAAGCAAACGGACAATTATCACCATTCCGGATGATTATAAGGTATGGCTTGAAAGCTATAGCAAAGCATATAATGTTTCGATTTCAGAGGCAGTTCGTCAGGGAATTTTCATTTTAAAGGAAACAATGGAGAAAAATACGTATCAAAGGCTCATAAAAAACACCAAAGGTATATGGAAAAAGGGCGACGGCTTAAAATATCAGAAAAAAATCAGGGCTGAGTGGCAAAATGATTGAGAGATTGATTGATTCCGTAATTCTGATTGACCATTTGAACGGGATTGAAAAAGCTACGCGCTATGTTTCCGGAATAGATCCTCAGAAATCAGCAGTATCGGTTATTACACGAGCTGAAATTCTTGTGGGGTTCGAAGCGGATGAAAGTGACATTGTAAAGTCACTGCTCGATCAATATTACACCTTTACCATTGACAAAGGAATTGCGGATAAGGCTGCCGATCTGAGAAGACAATTTCATTGGAAGTTGCCGGATGCGTTTCAGGCTGCCATAAGTATTTATCATACAATAAAATTAATAACCCGAAACTCAAAGGATTTTAATCCTGACATACACAAGTTTGTTGAAATTCCCTACACAATTTGAATATAAATCAGGGTTAAAGGTTGCTTCTTCCACCGTTAACCTTCAACCTTTTGCCTTGTACCTTTAACCTTTTACCTTGCACCCTTTACCATCAGCCATTAGCTATCGGCTATTTTTTTCTCAACCTCAACCTCAACCTGTTCCTGTTGTTTGCCTTGAACCTTTCGGCTTCCAAGCTTCCCAGCTTAATAGCCGAGTTAACCTTACGCCTTATGCCATATGCCTTTTGCCCTTAGCCCTGTACCTGATCTTTAACCCAACAAACCCAATGAACTCTACAAACCCAATGAACTCAGCGTCTCAGCGCCTCTGCGAGAGACAAAAAATAATAAATTAAATTAGACAGGATCTACCGGATCAACAAGATTGAAAAATCATGATTTTCTGCGAAGCGGTTTCTGTTTTTCCTCTTTCATCAGGAAAGAGGAAAAGAGGATAAAGATCCTGTAAAATCCTGTCAAGCAAATATATGTCAGACTTTCAAATTATTAATCCCATTGCTTACAGCGGCTGGAACGATCTCCTCCTCGCCGCCCCCGGCGCTTCTTTCTTCCATACCGCCGAGTGGGCCAAAGTCCTTTCCGATGCCTACGGCTATCAACCGTATTATTTTGCGGAAATTGAAAACTCAACACTCAAAACATTACTGCCCCTGATGGAAGTAAAAAGTTTTCTGACCGGAAAACGCGGGGTTTCGCTCCCCTTTACCGATTTCTGCCCGATAATCGCTTCCACTGAAAATGATTTGAAGATGCTGCTTGAATCCGCTGCCGATCTGGGCCGGAAAAATAAATGGAAAACTATCGAATTCAGGGACAACCTTGCTCCTTCAGCCTCCCGGCCTTCCGGCCTCCCAGCCTCTAACGCGATTCCTTCAGCCTTCAGCCTTCAGCCTTCAGCCGCTAACGCGATTCCTTCAGCCTTCAGCCTTCAGCCTTCAGCCGCTAATGCGATTCCTTCAGCCTTCAGCCTTCAGCCTTCAGCCGCTAATGCGATTCCTTCAGCCTCCCAGCCTCCCGGCCTCCCAGCCGCTAATGCGATTCCTTCAGCCTCCCAGCCTCCCGGCCTCCCAGCCTCTAACGCGATTCCTTCAGCCTCCCAGCCTCCCGGCCTCCCAGCCTCTAACGCGATTCCTTCAGCCTCCCGGCCTTCCGGCCTCCCAGCCTCTAACGCGATTCCTTCAGCCTCCCAGCCTCCCGGCCTCCCCGCCTCTAACGCGATTCCTTCAGCCTCCCAGCCTCCCGGCCTCCCAGCCTCTCTCTCTTTCATCACCCATGAACTCAAATTAAACAATAATCCCGAGGATATCTTTTCAGGTTTCCGCGAGAGCACCCGCCGCAACATCCGCAAGGCGGAAAAAGAAGGGGTCGGGGCCGAGGTCTGCACTACAGATGCCGCAATAAAGGAATTCTATCGCCTCAACTGCACCACCCGCAAAAAACACGGGCTGCCGCCCCAGCCCTCCCGGTTTTTCGATGCGGTCTTCCGGCACATCCTGTCCAAAGACCAAGGGATTGTCGTGTTGGCTACCTATAAGGGCAAGGTCATCGCCGCCGCGGTTTATTTTCATTTCCGGGACCGGGCTATTTTTAAATACGGCGCCTCAGATCAAAATTATCAGCGCCTTCGTCCCAACTACCGGGTGATGTGGGAAGCCATTAAGTGGTATGCCCAAAGGGGGTATCGCAGCCTGCATTTCGGCCGGACCGATCGGGGCCATGGCGGTCTGCTGCAGTTTAAAAGCGGCTGGGGCGCAGCGGAAACCCCATTGAACTATTATCAATATGACCCGGCTCAAAATGTGTTTATGCCCGAAAAAAGCTTCAAGACCGCTTATCCGCTGCTGAAGATAACCCCGCTGCCGCTGCTCAAACTCGCCGGCCGCCTGCTTTATCGTCATGTCGGATAAAAAAAGGTCAAGGCTGAGGCTGAGGTTGAGGGCGAAGACCGGGAAGCAGAAGGGCAGGTTGAGGTTGAGGTTGAGAAACAAGGTATAAGGCGAAAGGCGCATGGTTAAAGGTGCAAGGCGTAAACAACAAGGACAGGTTCTTGAAAATTTGTTTTGAACCACGAAGGCGCGAAGGACGCGAAGTTTTGCCCGAACCGGGTGCCGGCCAAAGGAACACGGCCGCCTTCGGTTCAGGCAAAGTGGCCTGTTCTTTTTGGTACATCCTCCGGATAGTCAGACCTGAGTATTTATTTATCCTGTCGATCCTGTCTAAGAAATACGACAACCATTTGCGGGATCGCAGCCTGGCGGCTTTTTGACTAAGTACATGTTGGCATAAATACGATAGCAAACTCAATTGCCTGGATTCCTGCTCCCCGATCAGGTCGAGGACAAGCTTCGCAGGAATGACAGGCGCTTTGAGTTTCTCTGTCATTCCGGCATGTTCTAAGCCGGAATCCAGGAATGACAGCGGCGAAACCCGATTCAGTAAAATACGTCACCGAATTTTCGCCCCAGAGCACTAAGAAAGGGCGAAGAGCATAGCGCAGAGCGTGGAGAGTATGGCGCAAAGGGCAAGGGGCAAGGCGTAAGGCCAAGGGCTAAAGAAAAATAATGACCAATATCCAAAAGTTGCCTGTCGGCAGACAAATTCCAAGCAAATCTGTGTCCCATAATAAATCTCTGCGCCTCAGCGCCTCAGCGCGAGATAAAAATCAACAAATAGTTGTCGCTTTTTCAGACAGGGTCATCAGCAACGACAGGATGCATAACAGCGTCAGATTGACTATCCGTAGGTTGCACTCAAAAGAAATAGGCCCCTTTGCGCGAACCGAAGCCGGCCGTGTTCTTCCGGCCGGTACCCGGTTCGGGCAAAACTTCGCGCACTTTGCTCGCAGCCCATAGGGCCGCGTATCTTGCCGGTGGAAGTCCGGCTGCGGTAATTGGTTGTTTGCCGTATAGTTATAATCAACGTCTGATCGGGGTGACCCGTCAGGCGGAAGCTTGATCGTAAACGTTCTTGCCGGTGAAGAGCTAGCAAGACTTCGGGCCGTAGCATGAAGCGAACTTTGCAGCCTCGTTACGCAACCCACATGGGAACCGGCGTGTATGGGATGCGGTTGCCGAGCCAATGCAGAGATGGCGAAGGCTAATACTGTTGTGGAAGAAACAACCATATGCACACGACAGGACCGCCGGGGTACTGAAGATGGCACGAGGTCATAGATACGCGGAGCAAATTGGGGAATCTGTCTATGCCAGCCCATACGAGACCGTAGGGCAAAGATACAATGGACGAAGAAAATAAGGCATTGGAAGGGACAGACAGACTCGGATGAGGCCATAGTAAGCGATGACTCGGAGCGACAACATAACGCCTGGCGAGCCAAGGGCCTCTGGACTGGATGTGCTGTGGAAGTAACAGGCCCCGATAGACGTGCCTTCGGGCCATAGGGGCAAGGCTTCTCAGCTTTAGGTGTGTATAAGTTGTCAGGTTTGTGGTGCATGTGGGTCTCGCACTTAAGCCATATACCTCCCAACGAAGGTCATAGCTGAATTCCAGTTTGAAGCCGTACTGGGGAAAACCCAACGTACGGAATTTTAGAGGGGGAGCAGGAAACGTGATGCAGTGTTGTGCTGCATGCGCGCGCCTGCTCTCCACTCGGCGCCTTTGCGGTTCAGATTTGTTTTGCCTTATGCCTTTGGCCTTATGCCTTTGGCCTTATGCCTTTGGCCTTTAGCCCTGTACCTTAAACCGTGTACCTTACACCTTGTACCCAGAATATTAAATTGATAAACAAAATTTTCTACAACCTGAAACCTCTCATCCCCAGGCGCCTGCAGATCCTGCTGCGCCGCCTGCTGGTCCGCATCCGGCTCAAAAAAATCAGCCGCATCTGGCCCATCGATCCTGCTGCCGGCGCGCCGCCGCAAAACTGGACCGGCTGGCCTGCGGGCAAGAAGTTTGCACTGGTGCTCTCCCACGACGTGGACACCTGCCGCGGGTACGAAAACTGCCTGCAACTGATGCAGCTGGAAAAAAAACTCGGCTTTAAATCGTCATTCAATTTCGTGCCGGAAAGATACGGCGATTCCGTGGACGGCAGGGCTGAAATCGTCGAAAACGGTTTCGAGGTGGGCGTGCACGGCTTGAGGCATGACGGCAAGCTGTTCTATTCCCCGGAAAAGTTTGCGGAGAGCGCGGTGCATATCAACCGGTATTTGGCGGAGTGGAACGCTGCCGGTTTTTCATCGCCTTCCATGCACCATAATCTAAGCTGGATGCATATCCTCAACATCGAGTACGATATCTCCACTTTTGATACCGATCCGTTCGAGCCTCAGCCCGACGGCGTCGGCACGATTTTCCCCTTTATAGTCCGAAACGAAAATAATAAAGGCTTGAAGCTGGGAGGCTTGGAGGCTGGGAAGCCGATAGAAGGTAAGGGTCGAGATTCAGGTGAGAACCCAACGAACCCAATAAACCCAATAACCCGAGCAGCTTCCCAGCTTCCCGGCTTCCCGGCCTCCCGGCCTCCCGGCTTCTTCATCGAGCTGCCCTACACCCTGCCCCAGGACTTCACCCTCTTTGTTCTCATGCAGGAGAAAAGCATCGACATCTGGAAAAGGAAGCTGGACTGGATCGCGGAAAAGGGGGGCATGGCGCTTTTAAACACCCATCCGGATTATATGAGCTTTAACCATGCGGACGGCGGCAATGAAACCTATCCGGTAAAATTATATGCGGAATTTCTGGAATATATCAGGGATCGATACAAAGGGCAGTACTGGCATGCACTGCCACGGGATGTGGCCGCTTTTCTTAGACAGGATCGACAGGATTAACTGGATAATGAGAAAATGCTGGGAGGCCGGGAAGCTGGAAAGCAAGCAAATTTGATATCGCCGTGTTTTAATTTGATTTGTTACTTTCTCAACCTCAACCTCAACCTGTTCTATCCGTGTGCATCTGCGCAAATCCGTGTCCCATAATAAATCTCTGTGCCTTTGTGAACTCTGTGAGAGATAAGAATCCATCCAGACAGGATCAACAGGAAAGACAGGATAAAATAATAATGAAGGGACATGGGGGATGGGGAATAGTTAATGGTGAATGGTGAATGGTGAATGGTGAAAGAACCTCAGCGCCTCGGCGCCTCTGCGCGAGATAATGGGTGCTTGAAATTTGAATCTTCAGCCTTTCGCCTTTCGCCCCGAACCTTTCGGCTTCCCAGCTTCCCAGCTTAATAGCCGAGTTAACCTTTTGCCTTCAGCCTTTGGCCTTTAGCCATTAACCATACGTCTTTCGGCTTCCCAGCTTCCCAGCTTAATAGCCGAGTTAACCTTACGCCTTCAGCCTTCGGCCTTTAGCCATTAACCATACGTCTTTCGGCTTCCCAGCTTCCCAGCTTAATAGCCGAGTTAACCTTGAACCCTGAACCTTGATATTCAACCCAACGTACCCAAAGTGGATATTTAGGAAGAGATAGTGTACAATATGTTGCAAAAGATACAGAAATGCTTCGAAGAAGATCGAATATATTATAGCAGACATGCCCGGGATGAAATGGAAGGTGAAGAGTCTGGCGAAATAACGGACGAAGAAGTCTTTGAGACTATTTCGGCAGGAACAGTCATCGAAAATTATCCGGAGGATGAACCTTATCCAAGTTGTCTTATTTATGGTAAAACGACAAAAAATCGACCATTGCATGCAGTTTGTGCATATTCAGAGGATGAAAAGCTATCCATCATCATAACCGTGTACCAGCCCAATCCTGAATGGTGGATGGATTTTTCAAGGAGGAAGAAATGAATTGTATAGTATGTAAAGGCTCAAATATTGAGCATAGAACCGTCGATGAACAAATCAAGACAGAAAGAGATATTATTCTTGTTCCGGTGGATATTTTGGTATGTTCGAATTGTGGTGAACGGTATTACGATCGGAAAACAATAAGGAAGATCGAAGAAATTAGAAAAAAATTGAAACATAAAGAGCTTGAAGTTGAAGAAGTCGGCAAGGTTATGCGTGCAAACGCAGCCTAAAATCGGCATCAGGTAGATTGAGCTTTAGAATAAGGGCGCCCAAAACAGGATCCTTTTATCCTTGGGAAAGAAAATTGAGTCTGAAGGAGGTAAGGTTGCCTATATTGTCATAAAGAATATTCATCCCAAAACTTATTCGCGGTTGGCGGATGTAGAACTAAAAATGGCCACAACTTGTTAATTCTAACATCTCGAAATTTTGCGGTGGGAATTTTCCACCGCAAAAATATCAAAGACCAGGGTTTTGCCAAAAGCCTTTCGGCTTCCCAGCTTCCCAGCTTAATAGCCGAGTTAACCTTACGCCTTCAGCCATGCGCCTTTTGCCTTGTACCTTGTTTCTCAACCTCAACCTGAACCGTGAACTCAGCGACTCTCTGAGCGCTCTGTAAGACAAATAAAGGAGGAATTTTGGAAATCTGCATCGTTGGAACCGGATATGTCGGATTGGTAACAGCCGCTTGTTTTGCGGAAACCGGCAATGAAGTCCATTGCGTGGATGTCAATTCTGACGTTATTGACAAATTGACTGCCGGTAATATTCACATATTTGAGCCGGGGCTGGAAGCACTGGTCAAACGCAATGTCGAAAGCAAGAGACTTATGTTTTCGACGGACCTTGCCGCCGGAATAGAGAAGTCTTTGTTCATTTTTATCTGCGTAGGCACTCCTTCCGGTCCCGACGGTTCGTGTGATCTGAGCTATGTCAGACAGGTTGCCGTCCAAATCGGCACACTGATTAAAGAATACAAAATAGTGGTAAATAAATCCACCGTTCCCATCGGCACTGCCTCCGAGGTTCAACGAATCATTGAAGACGAGCTTGGAAAAAGAGGCATAACGGTTGAATTTGATGTGGTTTCCAATCCTGAGTTTTTGAAAGAGGGTAGTGCGGTCAACGATTTTATGCGGCCGGACCGCATCATTATCGGCACCGACAACATCCGTACGTTAAAGCTCCTTGAAACTCTGTATGCCCCTTTTGCCCGCGCCAGAGACAAGTTGATCACCATGGATGCCGTTAGCGCCGAATTGACCAAATACGCCGCCAACTGCATGTTGGCAACCAAGATTTCCCTGATGAACGAACTGGCCAATATCTGTGAAATAGTGGGCGCAAATATCATGAGCGTCCGGGCCGGAATCGGTTCCGACCAACGCATCGGCTATAGCTTTATTTATCCGGGGATCGGATACGGAGGCAGCTGTTTTCCCAAAGATGTCAAGGCGCTGATGAATACCGCCCGAACCTTTGGATTGACGCCGCGTCTGATTTCAGCCGTTGATGAGGTTAATCATCTGCAAAAAGCTGTTTTGCCTCGCAAAGTCATCAATTACTATAAAGATAAGGGTGGTGTTGAAGGAAAAATACTGGCTTTGTGGGGCCTGGCGTTTAAACCCAATACAGATGATGTGCGCGAATCATCCGCACTGGATATGATTGAGCATCTAAGCAGGGAAGGTATGAAAATCCAGGCGTTTGATCCGGCTGCAAATGAAAATGCCCGCAAAAATCTTATAAATATCCGGAACGTTGAATTCGTTAACGATCAGTACCGGGTACTGGAAGGGGCCGACGCTTTGGCCGTGGCAACCGACTGGAATCAATTTAAAAACCCCGACTTTTTGAAAATAAAAAACCTGTTGTCAGATCCTGTTGTTTTTGACGGACGCAATTTGTATTCGCCCGGCTATATGCAATCCCAGGGGTTCGATTATTTCAGCATCGGCCGGCCTGATGTCAGAGCAAATTCCAAATGATAACAATTCTCGCCCGCTTGCGCTTGAGTTCACAGAGATCGCAGAGAGACAAAATATATCTTTGCCTGATTTTTTGAGAAGGAAAAATCAGGCAAAACTATCCGCCCTGCGGGGCGAAGATGGGTTGTCATCTGGGTTGAACTATTTGGTGATTACCTGTCATTCGGAGGAAACCGGTTTTTAGAGGTGTTAACCTTTTTCTGATCCTTCCTTTTCCTCAAAGGATCAGAAAAAAAGAAACTCAGCGCCTCTGCGAACTCCGCGAGAGATAAAATAAAACGTAAAATTTTTATGTCCGTTACCGCATTATTCGAGTGCGAACGATAAACAGATGATCGGCGTGATTGCAAAAGAACATGAGGTGGAAACAGTCCGGGAGTTTTTTCAGTTGTTTAAGACGCCTTGGGAAATCTACAGGGAAAATCGAAAGTATGAGGTGGTCATTGCCGCTTCTGAAAAAGCGCCTTCAGCCGGTGCCGGCCTCATCCTTTTCTATAGCGGCGGTGCTACTGAATTTGATTTTGATAAAGGCCTTGACCCCAAAATTTCAAATGAACGCGTCATCCGTGACGATCTGGGGTTTTCGATTCCAATATATGGCCGGGTGCTGACATTTTGCAAACAGGAAAAAACATGGCTGGCCCTGGAATTGTCGGGCGCCCCGGTCGCAATAGAGGTCGGGATTTCGGATCAGAAGGTCGTTCGCATCGGTTATGATCTGTTTGCTGAAATCGCTGTTTTGCTGGTCAGAGGGCAGCCGCTGGAGTTTGCGCAAATCCCTGCCATTGACCGTCACATTGCCATCCTGCGAAAGTTAATCTTGAATTCCGGACAGCTTCTGCTTGAAATTCCGCCGGCCCCCGGCGGGCATGATTTCATTGTCTGCCTGACCCATGATGTCGATTTTGCCGGCATCCGCAGCCATCGGTTGGATCGTGCATTTTTCGGCTTTATGTATCGGGCTCTTTTGGGTTCCGTTGTCGGATTTCTGAGAAGGCGCCTCTCATTAAAGAATCTGATTCGAAACTGGTACGCGGTTTTTATGTTGCCGGGCGTTTTTATGGGGCTGGTGGAAGATTTCTGGATTCAGTTCAAGCGTTACCTCGATCTTGAAGAGTCTTTGCCATCGACCTTCTTCTTTGTTCCTTTCAAGAACAGAGCCGGTAAAGATGAAAATGGATGCCCGATAAAATTCAGGGCCGTAAAATATGATATCAATGATTTCAAAGACGAAATCAAGGTTTTGATCGATCAGGGATGCGAGATCGGACTTCATGGGATTGATGCCTGGATCGATCCTGAACAGGGGCGCCGGGAATATCTGGCAATCGCAGAAATTGCCGGCCGCTCGGATGTGGGCGTTCGCATGCACTGGCTGTATTTTAATGAGAACTCTCCCCGGCGGCTGGCTGAAGCCGGTCTATCATATGATTCCACCCTCGGATTCAATGACGCAATCGGCTTTCGCAGCGGAACGGTGCAGGCGTTCGGTTTGCCTGGAGCCGGGGAATTGCTTGAATTGCCGCTTAACATCATGGATACAGCCTTGTTTTATCCGGATCGCATGAACTTTTCCGAGGCGCAGGCCTGGGAAGAGGTGCAGAAAGTCATTACGAGCATGACGCTCCATGGCGGGGCGCTGACCGTTAACTGGCATCAGCGCAGCATCGCCCCGGAGCGGTTGTGGGACGATTTTTATGTGGGGCTGCTTGAGAACTTGAAACAGCGCAAAGTCTGGTTTGCAACAACCCGGCAGGCTGTCCAGTGGTTTCAGCAGAGGCGCGCCGTTCGATTCGGAGAATCTGCGGTTTCCGACGGTTCCGTTTCGGTCGAGCTGTCGAAGCCGGCCGCCGGCGATTCGCCCGGCATGGTCTTGCGGGTCTATAAGCCCGGGCATGAATACACCGATCTGGAAATACCCGACCAGAGTGGAAATGTTACCCTGAAGGTTTAAACCCAGCCGCAGACCGCCGGTAAAAAAATCTCTCGCAGAGCCCGCAGAGAACGCAGAGAGATGAGATTAGGCTAAGGCTGAGGTTGAGGCTGAGATTAAGGGTAAGAACTCTAAACCTTGCACCTTTTACCTTGTGCCTTAAACCTTAAACCCAATGAACCCAAGCAACCCAAGTAACCCAACAAACCCAAGCAACCCAACAGACCCAAGCAACCCATTGAATCCAACCAAGCCGACTTATGTCTGTATGATCGCATACACCATCTACCCCTGGGACGCGCGGGTCCGTCGGGAAGCCGAGACAATTGCCTCCCGGCACGGATTCCAGGTGATTTTTCTGGCGCTCAATGAAGGGTCCAACCCGCGTGTCTATAGCAAAAACGGAGTGGCTGTCCATGAAATAGGCATTCAAAAGTACCAGGGCAAAAGCAAACTCCGTTATATTTTTTCTTACCTGCGTTTTTTGCTGGCTGCATTTCTATCGGTCAACCGGCTGCTCTTATCCAAAAGACTCGATATCGTACATATTCATAATATGCCGAATTTTCTGGTGTTTGCCGCTCTATTGGCAAGGCTGACCGGCAAAAGGACGGTTTTGGATATTCATGATTCCATACCGGAAACGTATCTGGCAAAATTCAGCGGCAGCCGCAGACCGCTTTTATTTAAACTGTTGTGCTGCGAAGAGATGGTTTGTTGTTTCATGGCTCATAAAGTCATCTGCGTCAACCATGTGCAAAAAGATGCCCTTGCTGCAAGAGGTCTGGACCCGGATAAGATCCTGGTCTCAATGAATGTTCCCGACCCGGCGATTTTCAGGGAGGGTGGCAGGAGCTCCTCGATCAATGAAAACAAGAATGCTTTCAGGCTGGTCTATCACGGAACGGTGACCCGTAGGCTGGGGATCGATCTGGCCATTCAGGCGGTTGCAGTCTTGAACGCCACTATTCCGCAACTGGAGTTGAATGTTCTGGGCACAGGCGATGACCTGGAGGGGTTTGCCGAACTGAGCAAAGATTTGGGAATTGAAGATAAGGTGCATTTCAACCGGAAAATGGTGCCGCTTGAAAAGATGGTGGATCTCATCAGGGGGATGGATGTCGGCGTTATTTCAAACCGGGAGAATTCCGCAACCCGGCTCATGCTGCCGGTGAAAATGCTGGAATATATGGTCCTCGGCATTCCCGTGGTAGCCCCTCGCCTGAAAGCGATCCAATACTACTTTGATGAAACCATGGTTTGTTTTTATGAACCGGAGAATGTTGCTTCTTTGGTAATAGCCATGCGGTCGCTATATCTGGAAAAAGACCGGCGGCAGCTTCAGGTGCAGGCGGCCGGCCGGTTTTTTGAGACTTACGGCTGGGAAAAACACAAAGAAGGGCTGATAAATTTGTATGAATGCTTAAGGTATAGGGCTTAAGGTGCAAGGCATAAGGCAAAGGGCTAAAGGCTAAAAGGAATGCAAGCGCCTAAGAGCAAACTCGCAACGCCCGTCGCAGCAGAGCGGAGATCCCGCCCCTGCGGGGCTGCGCTCAAGACGGAGGAGAGGCTGGAAGCTGGGAGGCTGGGAGGCGTAAGGCAAAAGAACCGACTTGGGACTTCGCTCTCCGAGCTACGGCCCACGAGCCGCCAGGCTGCGATCCCGCAAATGATTGTCGCATTTCTTAGACAGGATAAACAGGATTAACAAGATTTAAAAATTATAATTTTCTGCGATACGGATTAGGTTTTTCCTCTTTCATCGGTTGCACCGTATGCCGGTCAAGCTTTTCAGACCGGCTACCCGGTGCGACCAAAAATCCTTGGCGTCCTTTGCGTCTGCGGTTCAATCTGTTTGTATTTTGGTACTTGTGCTCTTACCCTTTGCCATGCGCCTTTAACCTTTAACCTTTATCCATACACCTTACACCTTAAACCTTACACCTTGTACCTTAAACCCTGAACTTATAAGGAGTATTTTGTATGCTGAAAATTGCACAACTCGGCGTCGGCTACTGGGGCCCGAATCTGCTCAGAAACCTCGTTGCGAACAAAAGATGTGAAGTTGCCAAGGTTGCCGATCTTTCTTCCGAACGGCGCGATTATGTGAAAAGTCTGTATCCGGCAGTCGGCGTAACGGGGGATGTGTCTGCAATACTGGATGACCCGGATATCGACGCCGTCGTCATCGCCACTCCGGTTGCAACCCACTTTGATTTTGCCTTAAAAGCTCTTGAAAAAGGAAAGCATATCCTGGTGGAAAAGCCTCTGGCGCGAAGCGTGGCCGAGGTGGAAAAAATCGGCGAAATCGCATCCCGCAACAAGCGGGTGGCCATGGTGGGACACACCTTCCTCTTTAACGCCGCAGTGCGTTATGTAAAGGAGTTGATCGACAGTGGTGCTTTGGGTGAGATTCGTTATATTTACGGACAGCGGCTGAACCTGGGGCGCATCCGTTCGGATGTGGACGCTCTCTGGAATTTTGCCCCCCATGACATCAGCATCATTCAATACTGGCTGGGGGATCCGGCGCCGCTTTCGGTGGTGCGAAGGGGGGTCGCCTACATTCAGGACAAAATAGAGGATGTCGTCTTCCTGAATATTATGTATCCCAACAACATCATGGCCAATATTCATGTGAGCTGGCTGGACCCGACGCGAATCCGCTCCATGACCGTCGTGGGCAGCAAAAAAATGGTGGTTTACGATGATGCCGCCGAAAACAAGATTGCGATATATGACAAGGGGATCGACCGCAAGGCGGTCCTCGGCGAACATATGGATTACGACAACCAGCATTATCAGACCTTCAGCTACCGTTCCGGCGATCTGCTCATGCCGAGAATCAACTTCCAGGAGCCGCTCAAGGTGGAGATCGATCATTTCATCGACTGCATAGTGAACGGAACCGAATGCATCACCGGCATCGATCACGCCAGAAAAGTCGTCCAGATCCTGTCGGAATGTTGAAACGCATATGCGTGGTACAAGGTATAAGGCACAAGGTAAAAGGTACAGGGTGCAGGGTATGAGGTGCAAGGTTAAAATAGTTGATAGCTTACAGGTAATAGCTCACTGGAAACAGTATTAAAGCATGGGAGGTTTGAAAATGGGCTTTGCCTTTGAAGAACTAAATGTATACCAAAAAGCGTTGGAATTCACAGTTTCTGTTATTGATGTTATTGGAGAACTGGATACACCCAGAAAGCATTTTCGTTTGATTGAGCAACTAGAAGGAGCTTCTTCATCTATCGCATTAAATATCGCGGAAGGTAAAGGGCGATTTTCTAAAAAAGAATTCAAACATTTCTGCTACATTGCAAGAGGCTCTCTGTATGAGACTGTGCAATGCTGCAAATATTTAAGAAAAAGAGTTGGTTAACACAAGAATCTTACACAAAATTGTACGACGGCGCTGTTGAAATAAATAAAATGATTTCAGGTTTAATAAACTCAATTAAATAAAACGGTTATGACCTATGACCTATGACCTATGAGCTATGAGCTATGAGCTATGACCTATGACCTATGACCTATGACCTATGAGCTATGAGCTATGAGCTATGACCTATGAGCTATGACCTATGACCTATGAGCTATGACCTATGAGCTATGACCTATGAGCTATGAGCTATCCCCAATGAACCCAACAAACCCAACAAACCACGTTAAACTCGCTCTCGTCTGCACCCGCGGCGGTCACTTCGAACAGATGACCAATCTTGCGGACTTCTACAACCGCTTCGACCACTTCTGGATCACCAACAAAAACAAGCAAACCGAGTCCGAGCTGGCCGGCGAAAGAAAATATTACATCAATCCGGGGCACTTCACCAAACCCTGGACCTACCTTTTCCAGTTGCCGGGCGTCATCCGGGCGTTTGTTGTGGAAAAGCCGACGCACCTGCTTTCCACCGGATCGGGCATGACGGCCTTTGTACCCTACCTGCTGGCAAAGGTCTTAAACAAACAATTTGTCCATATCGACACGTTCTCCCGGGTTTTCGGCTATTCCAAGTTCGGCAATTTTATGCTCAAAGTCGGGCACCCGATTCTCTCCCAGTGGGAAGATCCGGACAATGAGAAGGTGACCTATATCGGTCCGATATTTAAAAAAACCGATGACATTGAAAAAAAGACCGGCTCGGATTTTATCTTTGTCACCCTGGGAACCCGCGATGAACCCTTTACGCGCCTGATACAGGCCGTGGAAGAACTGGTGAAAAACGGATTTATTACCGAAAAGGTCATCGTCCAGGCGGGCAATACCCGCTATGCTTCAGAGCATATGCACCTGTTTGATTTCTGCACCCCGGCCGAGATCGACGACTATATTTTAAATGCCCGCTTTGTCGTTACCCAGGAAAGCGCCGGCATCGGCACCAAGTGCCTCAAGTTCAAGACCCCCTTTGTGGTCATGCCCCGGGATTATCAATACGGCGAGCTGGTCGCCAAAAGCGACATGAATGAAGACCTGCACCTGAAGCTGGAGGAGTTGGGCTACACCCGGGTGGTTCACAACACGGATGAACTCGAAGCCGCCGTCAAGGAGATCGATAAGTTAAAAACCGGTTTTGTCTTCGACAACCGCCTGGCTATAGAAACGTTGGAAAGAATGATAACAGGGGTGTAAGGTGCAGGGCGCAAGGCTTAAGGCAAAAGGGGTTCATGTTTTTGAACCGCCCGCTGCGCTCAAGACGCAAAGGCCGCCAAGAGAAAAATTTGCGGCATCGGGTCCTGGCTCCGTCAAAGAGCCGACTCCGCCTGGCTGCGATCCCGCAAATGGTTGCCGCTTTTTTTCTGACAGGATCGACAGGATTGACAGGATGGGTAAAAGCCCGATGCCGACTATCCGAAGATCAGTTCCAAAAGAGCAGGCCCCTTTGGTCGCATCGTATGCCGGTCAAGCTTTTTAGGACCGGCTACCCGATGCGATCCAAAAATCCTTGGCGTCCTTCGAGCCTTTGCGGTTCAATCTGTTTGTATTTTGGTATTTGAGATTTTTAGCCTTACACCTTATGCCCTTTACCTTGTACCTTACACCTTGAACCTTAAACCATAATTTATTGGAGGAAAAGACTACATGAACATCCCTTTTGTCGACCTGAAAGCTCAATACCAAAGCATCAAACCGGAAATAGACCAGGCCATCGCCGATGTCATTTCCAAGACCGCCTTCATCGGCGGCTCTTTTGCCGAATCCTTTGAGAAAAAATTTGCCCAGTTCTGCGGCGCGAAATACTGCGTGGGCGTGGGCAACGGAACCGACGCGCTCTTTATCGCCTTAAAGGCCATGGGAATCGGCGCCGGGGATGAGGTCGTCACCGTGGCCAACAGCTTTATCGCCACCTCCGAAGCCGTCACCTCGACCGGCGCACGGGTGGCGTTTATCGACATCGATCCCAAAACCTACAACATCGACCCCAACAAACTTGAAGACTACCTTAAGAAAGCCTCCAAGCCTCAAGCCTCAAGCCTCAAGCCACGGCCAGCGGCCGTCATCCCCGTCCACCTCTACGGCCAGCCGGCGGACATGGATCCGATCCTTGCGCTTGCCCAAAAATATGATCTTAAAATTCTGGAGGACGCGGCCCAGGCCCACGGGGCGGTTTACAAGGGGAGAACCATCGGTTCCATCGGCGATATGGCCTGTTTCAGTTTCTATCCCGGCAAAAACCTGGGCGCTTACGGCGATGCCGGCGCCATCGTGACCAACGATGAAAAGCTGGCCTTAAAGGCCCGGATGATCGCCAACCACGGCCGCATCGACAAATACAACCATGAGATCGAAGGGGTCAACAGCCGCCTGGACGGCATCCAGGCCGCGGTTCTGGAAACGAAATTAAAATATCTGACCGAATGGACGGAAATGCGCCGCAAAAACGCGTACCTCTACAACGAATATTTAAAGGGCACGGGTCTGGTGACGCCGGTCGAACTTGCCGATGTCAAGGCGGTCTATCATTTATACGTGGTCCGGGTGAAAAAGGAGAAGCGGCAGCAGTTCCAGGATCACCTCAAGGCCGCCGGCATCGCCACCGGCATCCACTATCCGATTGCGCTTCCGAACCTGATCGCTTATGAATATTTAGAGCATGGCAAGGGTGATTTTCCGGAGGCGACCCGGGCGGCCGAGGAGATTGTGTCTTTGCCCATGTTCCCGGAACTGACCGAGGAACAGATTAAATACATAGCGGAAAAGATCAAGTCGTTCAAATATTAGACAGGATCAACAAGATAAACAGGATTCCTTGGATAATGAAAAATGCTGGGTGGCTGGGAAGCAAGTAAATTTAAGATTTCCGTGTTTTTTATTTGATTTGTTATTTTCTCGACCTCAACCTTAACCTCGGCCTATTATTCAGACCGATAACCTATCCTCAACCTCGGCCTGTTATTTCATACGGTCAGATAAGGATCTAACTTGCATAATCCTGAAAAAAAGATAGAATATGTATTAATCGAGAAAAATATAGAATTAAGCGCTGAATTTAGTCGCTATCTATTTGAGCATCCTGAGCTGAGCAGTAAGATACCGCTGGATTCAGAATTAGTCCTTGTGCCGGAATTTGATTTGGAATTGAGAGAATTCAATTTGTCGTTGGGAAAGAAAATTGAGTCTGAAGGAGGAAAGGTTGCCTATATTGTCATAAAGAATATTCATCCCAAAACTTATTCGCGGTTAGCGGATGTAGAGCTAAAAATGGCTACAATATGCTGATTTTGCTCTTTGTCTCTTTTTTTTCAACCTTAATCTTAACCTTTTCTATCTGTCGTTCTCCCGTGCAAATCCGGGCCAACAAACCCAATTGATTATCAGCTTCCAAACTTCCCGGCATTCCAGCTTGATAGCCGAGTTAGCCTTTTGCCTTGCGCCCTACGCCTTGCGCCTTCTTTTCGACAGCACCCGATGCGATCCAAAAATCTTGGCGTCCTTTGCCTGCCTGTGCGGGCTTGCACGCAGACAGGCGTCTTTGCGGTTCAGCCTCTTAAGGAGAAGGAAGATGAATTTAAATCAGCATGGAGTGAACACTTCTCAAAGTGAGGTCACAAGCATTGGGCCTTTCGGCTTCTGGATTCTATCTGATAATGCCGAATATTTTGTACCCTTTAAAGAATATCCGGTTTTTAAAACAGCGACAATAAAACAGATATTCAATATGAAACGTCTTAGTCCGACTCAGTTTTACTGGCCTGAAATAGATGCGGACATTGAAATCGAAGCCCTCGCTAGTCCGGAAAAATTCCCACTGATTTGGAACTCTGGCATAAAAATGAGTCGCACAAAGACACACGGCATACAGTGAACTATGAGCTATTAGCTTTCAGCTATCAGCTATGAGCTTTCAGCTCAGCCCTTTAACCTTGTACCCTGTACCTCTTTCTTAACCTTACACCTTACACCTTGCGCCCTGTACCATATTTTTTTTTGCTTTGAGCTATTAGCTTTGTGGTATGTGCCTTTATACCTTTTGCCTTTCACCTTTAACCTTATGCCCTATGCCCTTATATGATCTACGTCATCATCACGCCTGCCCATAACGAAGAAGCCTACATTGAAAAAACCATCCAATCGATGGTTTCTCAGACGGTTAAGCCGCAAAAGTGGGTGATCGTCAGCGACGGGTCCACCGATCGGACCGATGAGATCGTCAGCCGCTATATTCCGGACAATCCCTGGATGGAGCTGGTCCGCTTGCCGGAGCACCGCGACCGGCAATTTGCCGCCAAGGTGGGGGCTTTTAATGCCGGGTATGAAAAGGTCAAAGGCTTGGAATACGACATCATCGGGAATCTGGATGCGGACATTTCCTTTGAACCCGACTATTTCCAGTTTCTGCTCGCTAAATTTGCCGAAGATCCCGAGTTGGGTGTTGCTGGCACGCCCTTTGTCGAAGATGGGAAGCACTATGACTACCGCTTTACCAATATTGAGCATGTCTCCGGCGCCTGCCAGATGTTCCGGCGAAAGTGCTTTGAGGAAATAGGTGGTTACGTCCCAATCAAGGGCGGCGGCATCGACTGGACAGCGGTTACCACGGCCAGGATGAAAGGGTGGCAGACCCGAACGTTTACGGAAAAAGTCTGCTTTCATCACCGCACCATCGGAACGGGCAACAGCGCTCTGCTGGGTTCTTGTTTCAGACACGGCAAGAAAGACTACTTTCTGGGCGGGCACCCCTTGTGGCAGATTTTCCGGGCGGTTTATCAGATCAAGAATAAACCATACATCATCGGCGGCGGCTTGTTGTTTTTGGGATATTTCTGGGCGGCCCTGACCGGCACCGAAAGACCGGTTTCAAAGGAACTCATGGCATTCCATCGCGGCGAACAAATTCAGCGCCTCAAAAAAGCCCTCAAACTGGCTTAGACAGGATCAACAGGATGGACAGGATAAATTACAAACGGATTAAGTTTTTCCTCTTTCATCACGAAAGAGGAAAAGAAAATAAAGATCCTGTAAAATCCTGTAAATCCTGTCAACTATTAGACAAGATTAACAGGATGGTCAGGATGTATAATAAGACCAGAGCAAAATATTTTTAGATTTAATCCAGTTAATCCTGTAGATCCTGTCAAACTGCTATGGAACATCAAGACATTACGCATAAAACTATCGGATGTGCCTACACTGTTTTCAACCAACTTGGGTTTGGCTTTCTTGAAAGCGTCTACCAAAAATCGATGCTTATCGAGCTGTCAAAATCAGGTCTTGTTGTGGAGGCTGAAAAGCAGTTAAAGGTGTTTTATGATAATCAGATTGTCGGGGACTTTTTCGTGGATCTTTTTATCGAAAACGAGGTAATAGTAGAACTCAAATCACTGAAAAGCCTCGCAAAAGAGCACGAGGTTCAATTGGTCAATTACTTGAATGGGTTAAAAAGGGAAATCGGATTGTTGATAAACTTCGGTCCGAGCGGTGTCGAAGTTAAACGAAAATATCGAAATAGACAGGATCAACCGGATAAACAAGATTATGAATAAATATTTTTCTGCACAAGCGGATTGTGTTTTTCCTCTTTCATCCGGAAAGAGGAAAAGAGAAATTTCTGATCCTGTAAAATCCTGTAAATCCTGTCAAATAAACCAGACAGGATCAACCGGATAGACATGATAAGACAAAAAAGAACCATTTGACATACATGATATAAAAGAAACTATTTCGCGTAAGCGGATTAGGTTTTTCCTCCTTCATCCGGAAGGAGGAAAAGATAATAATGATCCTGTAAAATCCTGTAAATCCTGTAAATCCTGTCTAACAAAAGGCTCTTTGAATGAATGATTATAAAGATATGATTCTGGCAAGCCTCAAAAAACTCGAAAAATGGGTCGAAGACCACAACTACAAAGGCTACGAACCCTTCGACGGCCTCTCCTCCGTCTTCAGGCCCCTGACCTTCGGCAACCTGCTTTTGGACCGGCTGCTCTTGCAGCTCGCGCGCCAGAGCCCCATCAACCTGCGCCCTCTTCTCGGGGTAAAGCCGCTCGATTCCACCATCGGCCGGGGGTACATGGCCTGGGGCTACTGCAACATGTTCAAGTTGACCGGCGACCCGGCTTATAAAACCAAGATTGAAAACTGTCTTGAGTGGCTGATGGAAAATAAATCTCCGGGTTATGAAGAATATAGTTGGGGAAAGCATTTTGATTTTGCAAGTCGCGGCGGAATATATTATAAGTTTGAACCGATACTGGTCTGGACCGTTCTGATCGGCCAGGCATTTCTGGATGCGTATGAAATTTTTAAGGAAGAGCGGTATCTGAATGTTGCCGACAGCATATGCAAATGGATTCTGAAGCTGCCGCGAAATCAGACGGAGTCGGGCTTCTGCCTGGGGTATTTAATGGACGATTACAAGGCTACAACCCATAATTCGAACATGCTCGGCGCCGCTTTTCTTGCGCGGGTGGCTAAATATAATAAGAACGGCGAATATTTAAATGTTGCCAAAGAGGCAATGAAATATAGCTGCATTCGGCAGCTCCCCGACGGCGCCTGGTGGTACGGCGAAGATGCAAACCTTCACTGGATTGACAACTTTCATACCGGATATAACCTGGATGCGCTGAAATGTCATATTGAATCGACTGGCGACAACGAATATCAGGAAAATTTGAAGCGTGGTTTAACATTTTATAAGGCCAATTTTTTTGAAAAAAGCGGCCGGCCGAAATATTACCACTCACGCGCCTATCCGATAGACATTCAGTGTGCTTCCCAGGCGATTGATACATTGTCAAATTTCGGGGATAAGGAATCACTGAAACTTGCCCAGATGGTTGTCATGTGGACTATTGAAAATATGCGGGACAGAAAAGGCTTTTTTTACTACCGTCAATATCCGCTTGGAATTAAGGCTAAATCTCCAATGCTGCATTGGGCCCAAGCGACTACATATAAGGCAATGGCATCGTTGATGCTTCATTTAAATCGAAGCGGGGGGGCTTAGCAAATGCCCGGCCTCTCAGGTATGATCAGCAAATTGCCCCAGCAGTCATGCATAGACAATGTCAAAACCATGGTCGAAGTTATGCAGCATGAAGATTTTTATACTTATGGCATGCATTCTGCCCCTGACACGTTTACGCATGTCGGATGGAGTTGCTACAAAACGTCTTTTACAGATTGCCTTCCCATTTATAACGAGCATCGGGATATTATTTTGTTTCTTGCCGGTGAGGTTTTTTTAGATGCTGATCTGATCCACAATTTAAAAAGTGCGCGTCATGAGTTCAGCGATGGAAATGCTAGTTATCTAGTCCACCTATATGAGGAACTGAGAAACAAGTTTTTTGAAACGTTGAATGGATCTTATTCCGGCGTCCTGATTGATTGCCGACTGAAAAAATCATTTTTATTTAATGATCGCTTCGGCATGCATCGTCTTTTTGTTCATCACGGAAAAAAGGGTGTCTTCTTTTCGTCGGAGGCTAAGGCACTTCTTGCTGTGTTGGCTGAATGCAGGGAATTTGATCCAAAAGGATTAGTGGAGATTCTAACCTGTGGATGCACGATTAGCGATCATTCCCTCTTCAAAGATGTTGAGGTTCTACCAGGGGGGGCGCTCATAGAATTCGTGCAAGGCAGTCAGATGTGTAAAACAAAATACTTTGACTGCAAAGCATGGGAAACTCAGCCTTCATTGTCAAAGGAAGACTTTTTTATACGTTTTACGGAAACACTTTCGAAAGCTGCTCGGAGGCAAAACTCGGGCGATATGCCGGTGGCTGTTTCTTTGACCGGAGGATTCGATTCACGGATGCTTATGGCATGTTTGAGTCCCTCACAGGGCAGTTTGCCATGCTACACTTTCGGGAGTATCTATCGCGATACGTTTGACGTTCAAGTTGCACGCCAGGTGTCAAAAGCTTGCGGTCAGCCACATCATGTTCTGGTTTTGGGAAAAGAATTTATTGAAAATCTTGCAAGCTACCTTGAAAGGGCTGTGTTCGTCTCGGATGGATACTTAGGATTACCCGGTGCAGCGGAGCTTTATGCCAACACTCTTTCCAGGAAAATTGCACCTGTCCGCTTGACAGGAAATTGGGGGAGTGAGTTGTTGAGGGGGGTGCGAGCATTTAAATTTGCTGCTCCAGTTAATGGGTTTTTGCATCCGGACCTATACCAGTATATCGAAGAAACCAAGGTTTCTTTCCTGCAGCTTTCAAGGATGCAAAAGGTGTCCTTCGCAGCATTTGTCCAGGCGCCTCAACAGAGTTACGGGAGAATAGCCATCGAGCGGTCTCAGATAATTCCGCGCACCCCTTTTCTTGACAATGATGTTGTCAAATGTCTCTATCAGGCGCCCGAGAATGTAAATGGGTTTGCTCTATCTGAAAGCATTATAGCATATTATCACCCAGATTTATTGAACATACCTACTGATCGGGGTTTCCTGGGTGATGGTGGTAAACTGGTAAGGTTCACTCGCCGAGCCTTTCGTCAGGCGCTTTTTAAGGCCGAATATCTGGTAAATCATGGATCGCCGGACTGGTTTTTGAGGCTTGAGAATTTGCTTCCCTTATCCCTGATAGGGAATAATCTTTTAGGCAGGCATAAGTTTTATCATTTTAGGCGATGGATGGATGAGTATCTCGCAGAAGAGATCCGTGAAAATATAAAATATCTGTCTCAGACAATAGATTGCTTATTTTTTAGAAAAAATACATTAAGCAATATTCTGGATGATCATTTGCATCATAAAAAAAACCTTACATCAGAGATAGATATAATTTTGACATTGGCACTTACACACAAAACACTATTAAAAGCTAATTCGTAACCTATATTCTGATTACTGAAAATACCCAATGGAGAGTAAATACTTTTTATGACATTAATCAAAATTGAAAACAAAGATTTTGTCATAAATGGGAAATGGTTGAGGATTATATCTCTCAGAGATGATTTGATCGATGATATTGGCAACCCTGAAGTTATTGTTGATACTTGCTACCGCAATCATCTTCCTGCCGATATCTTGACATTCTCTCAGAATATGCCTGATCTTGAACCGAAATTCGATTATTTTATGGAATGGGACAATATCGCAGCAGTGCCAGTAACAACCTATGCGTATTGGCTATTAAAACAAATTCATCCAAATACTCGAAATAAGATTAAAAAAGCAAAAAAATCAGGTGTGGAAGTTAAGACTGAAGGCATGACAAGAAAACTTGCAGAGGGAATGGTTGAGATATTCAATGAAACACCCGTAAGAAGAGGAAAGAGATACTCATATTATGGGAGAGATCCTGCATCTGTTGAGAAAGAGTGGTCTAAAGATTTGGATCGCAGCAATTTTATAGTTGCTTATTACAACAAAGAAATAATTGGGTTTATACAGCTTGTATATTGTGAAAGATGTGCTAGAACAAGTGGGACTGTTGCAAAGATTGCTCATCGAAATATAGCTCCTATGAATGCTCTAATTGCCAAAGCCGTGGAAATATGCGCCGAAAAGCGGATTCCATATCTTATCTATGGAAAATATTCCTATGGGGAAAAAACTGAAGATTCGCTTACCGCTTTTAAAAAAAATAACGGTTTTGAAAAGATTGAGATTCCCAGGTATTATATACCATTAACTTATTGTGGGAAAATAGGTTTTCATTTAGGTTTGCATCACAGAATTTCGTCGATTATTCCGAACTGGGGATTAAATAAATTAAAAAATATTAGACATATGTGGTACAGAATATTAAGATAAAAAAATTCGAGATCTAAATTATGTTTAAATGGATAACTAAACCTCAACGTTGCATAAATTTTGCAAATTTTTTTCTTTTTGATTATGCAGCCTCTTTCAATACATCCAGAAAATGAAGCAAGTCTTTGCGGACGGCATCATTTGCACTCATCGTAAGGGTAAGTTCGCCTTGGGGCCGGGTAAATCGGTCGGCTCTTTGGATGATACGGTGGCGAAGCGTGTCGAGTTTTTCAAACGCCCAGGCGGCCGGACGTTTCACCAGGGCTTTGGAGGCTGATGGCGCTACCAGCATCTGTAATTCGCGTGAAAGATTATGCGCCATCATTGCACACAGGGTAAAGGTCTGATTGCCGGCCAGTCTTTTGGTGGGGATGGCATCCAGAGCGGCATCGTTTTTAGCATCGCCAAAGAAGTAAACCGGAAAAAGAGGTCAGTTGCTGGTCTTCGAAACGGATGACGGGAATTTTATGGAATTTTGCCATAATTTGTGCTTTACTGGACTTCACTTGCGGTGGCCTCCTGGATTGGGGTGATTGTTTAATAGACAATCTCTTTATACCCATATTCCATGGGCCACCGCAAGATTTTCACTTCTCTTTTTCTGACTTTTAATGCAACTACAAGGTTAAGTATGGAGGTGTTATGGCCAAACATAAATTTTTATTGATTGGAATTCTTATATCATTTATTTTATGGTTACCATGTGTCGTTCTCGCGGCTATAATAAATGCAAACAGTTGTTCACAAGCTGATGTTCAAGCCTCCATTGATTCAGCAATTACAGGTGATATAGTCATAATCCCTGGGACTTCTGGTGGCTGTATTTGGTCTTTGGGCATAAGTATTCCTGATAACAAAACAATTACTATAATGGGACGCGGGTATGATAACACTGTAATTACTGGATCGTCCGTTATGATAAAAATGAACAAATCAGGTTCTCGTATAACTGGAATTGGTTTTATTCTGACAAAAAGTGCAAATATTATTGAAGTTAAAGGAAGGGGGTGGCGTATAGACCATTGTAAATTTACAAACAATCTAACTACTAACGAATATGCTGTTAATGCAAATGGTCTAAATGAAACCATTTCTCCAGCTGGTTTGGTTGATAACTGTATATTCTATAATTGCAAAGTTTTAGCTTATGGTATGGGCAATTTTAGTACTACTTCTTCTCAATGGAATAGTGATCTCAGCTTAGGTACTGATGATGCTGTCTATGTAGAAGACTGTACATTTAATTATGATGGAAGAGGCAATTGTATTGATTCTAACCGGGCTGGAAAGTATGTATTTCGATTTAATAATATTATCCAATCTCGTATAGAAGCACATTCTTTACAACTGGATACTGAACGAGCAACAAGAAAATGGGAAATTTATAATAATAAAATTACTGCAATATCAAGTTTTGGAATTCCATTGTTTATTCGTGGCGGAACCGGCGTGATATTCAATAATGAAATAATTGGGTCTTGGACCATTCCAAATGGCGCTTTTGACAATCGTCGTAGCTATGATTCTATAGGTTCGGCTGGTTATTGTGATGGTACTTCTCCATGGGATGGAAATATGGATAGTACAGGTTGGCCATGCAGGGATCAGATAGGGCGAAGTAAGGATGTATGGTTGTGGACAAATACTCAGCCATACCCACCTCAGGCATCTGAACCAGCATATTTATGGTTGAATCGATACAACGGAAGCATTAATAACGTGAATGTTATTAACAACTCTGGTGACCATATTAAAAATAATAGAGATTTTTATGATGAAGTTAATAACTTCAATGGAACTTTAGGAACTGGTTATGGTATCTTAGTTAATCGTCCCTTAACATGTACAAAAGGAGTGGCGTATTGGGCAATTGATCAAGGCGACTGGAACAAAATACCCGGCGGTGAGCAAGGGGTACTTTATAAGTGTATTGATACAAATACATGGGATTTGTATTATAAACCATTTACTTATCCCCATCCAAAAGGAAAGCCCTCGCCACCCACAGATTTGAAGATAATCCCATAAACGGTAGGAGGACCCGCAACCACTGATCCAGATCGGTTAAGGTTTCATCGTTCTTCATGGCGGATAGCGCAACCTTGGCATTGAACTCGGGACCGTACTTTTTTTGTTTATTGCTCATGGTCAGCTCCTTTCTGGTTTAAAATGCTGCTGAAAAAGTGTTCACTGCGAATTTGACCTAAATCGCGTCCGCCTCAGATGTGTTAGGATCGACGCTCTCGCATCAGGGTAGCAGTGGAAATGCCTCTCCATTCAGAACAGCTATTTTGGCTTGAAAACAATTTTTCAACAAGTTTTTTAGGCTGACATAGAGCTTATTACATTGTCCTGTTTTTGGGGAGCACCGCCGACTGCCGCCCGATGTGTCTTAGGTGAATTTAATAATATGCCCTCACAAATTGCATTGATCATTTGCCTGATATATATTTTTTTGCTTTTGAAGATTGATATAAAGGAAAGTGAAAACGTATCTAACTTCATCTGGTTACCTGTCATATGGATGTTTATTTCGGGTTCAAGATACATTTCTCATTGGCTGAACCTGACCTCATCAATTAATTATTCAATGGATGTTATGGAAGGAAGTCCAATAGATAGGATTGTATTTTTTTTAATGATTTTGATGGGCATGTTTATACTTTTAAATCGGAAAGTCAGTTGGGGAAGATTGATTTCGCAAAATATTTGTATCTTTTTGTTCTTAATATATGGGTTAATTAGTATTACATGGTCAGATTATCCTTATGTTTCATTTAAGAGATGGTTTAAGTCATTTGGAAGCTTAATAATGGCTTTAATTATTCTAACTGAAGTGAATCCAGGTAATGCGACATCAATAGTATTAAGGAGATTATCAATTTTGACAATTCCATTATCTGTTTTGTTTATTAAATACTACCCATTTTTAGGAAGAATGTACCACCGCTGGAGTGATCTGCCAATATACACAGGTATATCTGCTTATAAAAATGGACTTGGCCAGCTTTGCTTACTATCAGGCATTTATTTATGTTTTGGTTTTTGTTATAACCGCCAGAAGGATTATATAGTTAGATCGCCTTTGGGATTAATTTTGCTGATGATGGTAATTTGGCTTTTTTACAAGGCTAATAGTGCTACGTCACTAGGATGTATGATTATTTGTTTATTTGTATTATTTTCCAGTCGGTTATCGGTTTTTACCGAAAATCCAAAAATGATATCTGTTTTTGGCTTTGTTATATTTTTATCTTTAATAGTTTTGGAGTTATTGGTAAATATAAGTGGATTTTTTATAGAAGCAATGGGTCGTGATTCAACCCTTACAACACGAGTGCCAATGTGGAAAGAATTGGTTGGGATGAATATACATCCAATTGTAGGGTTTGGTTATGAGAATTTTTGGGTTGGGAACAGAATAGAAATGATTCAAAAGAATTATGGAGAATTTATCCATCAAGCCCATAATGGGTACATTGAAACATATTTAAATTTAGGACTTATTGGATTGATATTACTACTTTTAAGTTTACTATCAGGTATTTTAAAAATAGTAAAAAATCTCTCTTTTAATTATTACCAAACAATTTTTTTGTTATGTTTCTTAATTACAGCATTATTTTATAATTGGACAGAAGCTTCATTTTTAGGTACGAGTAATATATGGTTAATTACTCTATTGGGTGTTATAGATATTCCTGATTATCAAAATAATATTTTACGAGAACGCGAGTTTTAACAGCAAGCTAGATTCCATCCTGTTTTTATTCATCTTAAACATCATAATAAAATCTTGTAAATATTTTATGCGACCGTTTATAAGGTTGTTATCTAACACTATGATTCAAAAAGGTTAAGATATGGTAATACTATCTAAACAGAGAATTGAATGGGTTGATTGGCTTAAGGCTATTTGTATATTTTTAGTGGTTTGGACTCATTATAATATCCCCATTGTTCTAAAGCAATACATTGTTACCGTTCATGTTCCTATTTTTTTCTTTTTAGCTGGATTTTTAAATAGAAATACATCACTTGATTTAAAATCGTATATAAAAAGGTTTGTTAGATCAATAATTATTCCATATTTCTCTATTGGCCTTTTTGTTTGGATAATTTGGGCGTTTAAGGAAAACATACATCCAGGCAAAAATATTGAAATTATACCTACATGGTTTCCTTTAGTGGGTATGTTGTACGGAACAAGTGTAGACATTCGTTTCATGCGCCACAGCCCGGCATTATGGTTCTTTCCTGTACTTTTTTGTATGCATTCTTTGCATTATGTGTCTCGAAAGTTTTCTAGGGGAAACTTATCATATATTGTGCTAGTTATATTTTATTTTTTGTTAAGTCATCTTTTATGGAAATATTTACCATTTAGATTGCCTTGGGGCCTTGAAACAGCAATGAGCTGTATGATATTTTACGGATTTGGTAATATATTCAGGTCTATTTATGACAAGAACATAATAATTGACGAACTTCCAACAATTAAAATTTTTATACTCTTGATGATTATTCATATGTTAGCAGTCTATTTTGGCATTAATGGAATTATTGATTATAGGATTGGAGCTTTTTACAATTCATATGCGTTAATTGTAGCTGGTTTAGCAAGTATTTTATGTTATGTAAGTGCTTTTTGGAAAATAAAACTAAATAAGTTCGTTGCCCTTATTGGAAGAAATACTCTATCTGTTTTTGGGTTTTTGACAATTTTTAGCTATACTTGGAGCAGCATTAGATATTTTATATTTCATATATCAAATGATGATTTTTTATCTACATTTGAGGGGGGCATTTTATATACATTTATTTGTGTTATAGTCTTATCAATATTTGGTGAAGGTTTAAGGAAAATCGCACCTTGGATGATTGGTGAGATAAAAAGATAATCAACCCAATTATACATATAAATTTGATTCTTCAATATGCCCGGCAAATTGGGATAAATTTAGTATCCCCTCCGGGGATGGTGGAAACCCCTCGCCTTTAGGCGAAGAAAAGGTTATAAGATGTCGCTATGCGACGTTATCAGCTAGGAGCCCACAACAAAACCGATCTTAAAGTGCATCTGATTTGGATTCCGAAATAACGCAAAAGGGTATTGACGGGACAAGTGGCACAATCCGCACCAGGGATATTTTGCGGCAAATCGCAATTGAGCATGAAATAGATATTATCACGGGAAAGGTCTCCAGTGACCATGTTCATATGTTCATATCGTATCGTCCGACGCAAAATATCAGCAAGATTATGCAATGGTTGAAAGGCATAAGCTCTCGAATTTTGCTGTCAGAGATTCCGCATCTGCGAAAGCAATTTTGGGGTAGACACTTTTGGGCCAGAGGATATCTTGTCGTAAGCTCCGGCAATATAACTGACGAAATGATACAGCAGTATATCGAAGAGCAAGAAGGTGAACCTGTCGCAGATGATAGTCGATTTCAAATCGACCCCTAATAAACCCCTCGTCTTCCAGACGAGGGTTGTTTAGTTTTACACAATTCAATAGCTTTTAAAATTGGATCAAATATGATTCAAATTGAAAATAAATTTACAACCAATATAAAAACAAATGCGATAAAAGGTGCAGGAGCAAACATTATTGCTCAAATAGTAACACAAATAGCTCACATAATAGGGGTAATAATTTTAGCTCGATTATTAAAACCGAGAGATTTTGGCTTGGTAACAATGGTTTCCGCATTTAGTCTTTTATTTATGAATTTTGGAATAAATGGATTTACTGAATATATCATCCAAAAAAATGAAATAAGGCAAGAAGAACTTAATAATATATTTTGGCTACACGGAATAATTAGTCTACTGTTATTAATAATTCTAATTTCTGCTTCCCCCATTATTGCCCTATTTTATAGAGAGCCTTTGCTTGTGCCTATAACTGCTGCTCTGTCTTTTGGTATTATAATCCAAATGCTTTCAACAAATCATTTGGCTCTTTTAAAACGTAATCTTGAATTTAATAAGATTGCTATTAACCAAATTTTTGCTGGAGTTTTTAGTGTTATATTTGCTGTTTTATTGGCATTTAATGGGTGCGGTTATTGGGCAGTTGTTGCCCGCCAGTTAACAGTTCCAATAATTATGACTATTGGAGCTTGGTTAGTATGCCCTTGGAGGCCGAGTTTTTCCATTCGTTTTAATAATATACTACCAATCCTGAAATATGCTACAAAAATATATGGTAATTTTACATTGGGTTATTTCACGAGAAACTTGGATAAGATTCTTATTGGATATTTTCAAGGTTCAAGCAGCCTAGGAATTTATGACCGAGCTTATCATCTTTCTTCTATGCCTGCAGAACAGCTAGTTACTCCGCTTCATAGCGTTGCTTTATCTACTCTTAGTAGGCTTCGTGACGATTCAAAGATCTTTTGTCTATATTATTGTAAGTCAATCTCTTCATTAACTTTTATCGGTGGATTAATAGGGTTAATATTTACAGTATCAGGTAAAGACATAATTATCTTACTATTAGGTTCAGGATGGGAAAAGTCTGGCTTGGTTGTAATGGCCTTTGGTCCTGGTATTGCAGCCCATTTTATTTATTCTACCAACAGTTGGATACACCTATCTCTTGGGCAGCCAGGACGATGGCTTAGATGGAATCTTTTTTCTTTTGCAGTAATATCAACTTTTATTACAGTTTCTTCTATGTTCAGTCCTGTTATGGTTGCCGTTGCTTATAGCACGTCATATTACGTATTAATGGTTCCTTCAATTTGGTATGCAGGGAGACCAATTCGGATTAAAATAATTCCTATAATTAAAGAGTTATGGCCATATTATGGTTCATTGGCCATTACTTGTGTACTTTGGATAGTATTTTTAAATGTATTTTCTGGAGTTTCAGATATTATCGAAGAACTTAATACGATATCAAGGCTTTGTATTATGATTCCGGCAACTACACTGAACTATATGTTTTTTGTAATAATTTTTTCTAAAAGTTTTAGACCATTTGTGGAACTTAGAACTATAGTCAGAACGTTTATTTCAAAAAAAATGATAGTGGTTAAAAAGTAATAAGAAATCGTTTCAAACCTATTATCCTGCCCACGAGACTTCCTGCCCATAGTAATAGTATAAAAACAATTCAATAACTTAAACGCCTATGGCGGCACAATTTTTTGCATACCACTCTGAACTCACAAAATATGCTTTTTAATTCAATAGTTTTTGTAGGATTCTTAAATTTTATTATATTGGTCTATCCATGGTTGAGGATTAAAGAACAGAATAAATTTTTGTTATTTGCAAGCTATTTATTTTATGGATATTGGGATTGGCGCTTCAGTTTTCTTCTTTTAACCTCAACCGTTGTTGACTTTTGGGTAGGCCAGAAGCTCCAAGCGGCCGTTAGTCAAAAACGCAGAAGGTTGTTGCTTCTTACCAGCATCACGGTCAACCTGGGAATTCTTGGGTTTTTCAAGTATTTCAACTTCTTTATAGAATCAGCTACTTCTGTCCTTACCGCCATTGGGTTTGAACCGCACATACCGGTGCTGCGTGTGATCCTTCCGATTGGCATCAGCTTCTATACGTTTAAGACGATGACCTACACCTTCGACGTTTACCGGAAAAAGATGCTGCCCACATCGAACTTCATTGACTATGCTTTATTTACATCATTCTTTCCGCAAATCCTGGCGGGCCCGATTGATCGCGCATCAAACCTTCTGCCACAGATTGCCGCTCCCCGTCAGTTAACACGGGAGAAGGTATTGAAGGGGATGAATCTGATTCTGCTGGGGTACTTCAAGAAGGTGGCTATTGCCGACACACTGGCGCCTATTGTAGGCAAAATCTTTGATGCGCCGGATGCCATGTCCAGCGGTCAGTTGTGGACCGGCGTTTACGCTTACACTTTTCAGATTTATGGCGACTTCTCCGGATATACCGACATTGCTCGTGGAATTTCACTTATCCTCGGTTTTGATACAATGGTAAACTTCAATGCCCCCTATTTGAGCAGGAATATAACGGAATTCTGGCGACGTTGGCACATCTCCCTATCGAGCTGGTTCCGTGATTACCTGTATATCCCCCTCGGGGGGAATCGTCACGGCGCTGCCCGAACTTATGCAAACCTTTTCATCACAATGTTGCTCTGCGGGCTCTGGCATGGGGCTGCCTGGACCTTTGTCCTGTGGGGCGCCATACACGGACTATGCCTGATGGTGCATCGTATGACTCTTGGAGGAAGCAAACCTGACTTTTCATGGCAGCAAACCGTTTCGGGATGGGCCACAAGTTTTGTTAAGGTGTTTCTGACATTCCATTTTGTCGCCCTTGCGTGGGTCCTCTTCCGGGCACCGAGTTTAGAAAGTGCGCTGGCATATTTTCAGGGTCTTTTTCGTTTCCAGCCGTTAACCGGTTTTTCCATCCCGATTCTTTTTGCCGGTGGCCTCTTGATCGCGCTGGATTTTGCTCAGACATGGTTTGGCAGCCATACGTGGCTCACCGACCGTCAAGATCTTAGAATTCTGCGATATCCCGTCGCGCAGCTCCTCCTTGTCAGTGTCCTTGCAGCAGCTATTGCCCATGTCGGCACCATCACTCCTTTTATTTATTTTCAGTTTTAACAACCCCATGAAATCCCAATGAGAAGTTTTTTTAATAAGTCTCCCAGACTGAAACGCTTGCTTTTAATGATCGTTATTGTGCCGTTTGCCCTGCTTTGGGGTGAGATGTTTACGAGTATGCTCCTTCCGCAGAACGTTGATTCAAGGATGAACATTTTTGCGCCTGACCCGATTATCGGATTTACCTATAAACCCAATGCAAAAACCTATGAAAAGGGGCGGGAGTACAATGCCCTGTATCAGATCAACAGTCTCGGATTGCGGGATCGTGAGTATGGTCCTAAGAAAGAGGGGGTATTCAGGGTACTGCTGATAGGAGACTCTTTTTCAGTCAGTCATGGGTTGGAGATTGAAGACAGCCTTTCACGGCAGTTGGCGCGGGCGCTGCAGGCCGCTGTTGATTCAGATGCTATGCCCTTGGAAGTAGAGGTTGTAAATGCGGCGCACGGCGGCTACTCGCCCTATAACTACTGGAAAGCCTATCGGCGATGGGCGCCGGTTTTCAAACCTGATGTCGTATTTGTCGGTTTGTCGCCGGACGATTACGATTGTAAAAATGAAAATTCACAATACTTAATTGAAGACGGGATGACGCTGGCTATTTATAAAAATGGCCAGGCGCCGAAAAAGGCTGGCGGAAGCACCACCAGAAAGATCCGGAAATGGCTGTCCTGGAACAGTGAATTTTACATCCTGATGCGTAACTTTCTATACTATAATGATCTCGTTGGGCGGATAAGTTTCTGGATGAATGCAAAGGCGGGAGAGCGGGATACGCAGTTGCAGCAATTCGAAGTGCCCCAGCCGGAAATTATGAAAGAGGCATGGGCCAAGACATTTTCCTATTTGAAGAAGCTCAACGAAGAGACGGCTGCAGATGGAGTTGCGATGATCGTGGCGCCGATTCCGTTGAAAATAGAGATCGACCCAAAGGAGCTTCAGCAGACCTTGGCGGCGAGCGGTTTGTCCCAAAGCCAAATCGATATCAATCAACCGCTGGAAGAGATTTCGGCCTTCAGCAGAACTGAGGATATACCGGTTCTTGACCCCCGGCCGGCGCTGCGGGAGCGTCATGCGGAAGTGCCATGCTATTTTGTTTACGACGGTCATTGGATTGCTGAAGGTATCCGGGCGGCAACAGTGTCTCTTGCAGAGCAGTGGCGAAATTTGGGGCTTCCTCCATGGGGACAGGATAAGGTGCGCAAACCGTGACGGAACGGAAACCTCAGTGGGTTTAAAACAAGATCATATATCCGTTTGCATCTGTACATTTAAGCGGCCGGAGATGCTGGCCAAAGCATTGGATGGTGTAATTTCACAGGCTGCCGCCAACTCTGAATTTACGTATGAAATCGTTGTGGTGGACAATGACAGCCGGCGGTCAGCAGAAGAGACGGTTCGACAATTTGAGTCAAAAAGTAAAATTAAAATTATCTACGACTGCGAGCCTGAACAGAGCTTCTCGCTGGCAAGAAACAGGGCAATCCAAAATGCTACCGGCAACTTTGTCGCCTTTATGGACGATGATGAATATCCGGTGAAAGACTGGCTGTCACTACTATACACAACGATGAAAAGATACAAGGCGGACGGCGTATTAGGGCCGGTCCTCCCTTTTTTCCCGCCGGAAGCGCCGCAGTGGCTGAAAAAAGGAAATATTTTTGACCGGAGACGCTTTAAGACCGGTACACGACTTTCTGTTCGCGACACGCGAACCGGAAACGTGCTGCTTGATCGGAGAATTTTGCCAAAAGGAGAGATGTGGTTTAATCCGGCGTTCGGCTTGACTGGCGGAGAGGACGTCGATTTTTTCGGTAGGCAGATCAAATCCGGTCGTGTATTTGTTTGGTGCGACGAGGCAATTGCCTATGAAACGGTTCCTCCGGACCGCTGGCAAACTTCTTTTCATCTGAAGAAATTTTTCAGGATAGGAACAATAAACGGGGAACGCCTTCGGAAGAGTGGTTTTTCAGGTCTGCTCGGATTTGCCAAAAGCATAATCGCCCTGCCGGTTTGGGTTTTTATGCTGCCGATTTTGTTTCCCTTCGGCAAACATGTGTGGATACGGCCGGTTTTAAAACTTGCCTATTTCAGCAGTTGCATTTCGGCCTACTGTGGCTTCTCGTTAATGCGGTATCGGTAAGAAGCAAGCGTTCTCAATAAAAATAAGGAGTATACCAATATGAAAAAGGATATCAATGGCAAGATGTTCGATAGCTTCGTCAAGGAGTATAATTCTGACGATGCGATTCTTAAGTATTCACGGCATTCTGCCGGCTACGGCATTAATTATCTGCTGCAGAATGATTACGCTGAAAAATATTTAGAGATAATCAACTCTAACGGTTTTTTATCAGAAGGCGCGGGATTAAGGGTATTGGAATTCGGCTGCGGGGCCGGGATGAACCTGATCAGTCTGGTAAGGATTCTAAGACGTCAAGGAATCGATGTTGAAAGCGCTATTGGAACGGATTTTTCTCCTGTATTGATAAAAACCGCGGAAGATGAAGCCAAAGAGTTTCTGCTTCCTGATGATCAGGCGCGAGTTAAGTTTTATGTCGCGAAAAATGAAACCCTGATCAATGATCTTTCAGCAGGATCCGGGAAATCCGCATCTGAACTTCAGGGAACGTTTGATTTGATCTTGGGAGTCAATACGTTCAGGTACTGCCACCGGCTGGGCAAATCAAACGAATGCGCCGGTGATATCTTTAAGCTTTTGAGAAAAGGCGGTTTTTGCATCATGATCGACATGAATCAGAAGTTTCCCGCATTTCGGAGCAAGTTGAAAAAAACGGATGAAAGTCCTGCTGAAACCTACCTCCCAACTCTTGATGAATATGCAGATCCTTTTAAACAGGAAGGATTTGAGATTATTGAAAAAAGTAATTTTTGCTGGATTCCGCATTCGGCCGGTCCTGCTCTGGTTTATCTTTGTCGTGCATTGACTCCGGTACTAGATCTCGTTGCAAGAAAATATGCCATGCGGTCCCTGGTTGTTTCCCGAAAACCTTTGAATAGCTGAAATTTAACTTGCCCCTTAATAAGCGCCCATTTGCGAAAAAAGCCATTGTTCTGCACGCGGGAAGCCTTGGTTCAGGCGAATATAACGTTAGTCGAATATTGGAATTTTTCAGTATACCTCATTTTGAACGCAGCATTGCGGAACTATGCAAATCTGATGGACAGTCAGGGCAGGAATTCAAAGGCTGTGCCGTCCTTGCTTCCCTTGATATGTTTAGGCGCCTTCTGAAATCAGGGGATAATGGAACTGGAATATTGGACTCAGCGGAGGCGGCCTATTTCTATGCCTCAGATGATTTGTCCGCCTGCTCAGAGGCTCTGAGAATACTGCTCGGAATTCAGAAGGGTTCATTTGCTCTGCCGCCTGATGATATTGTCCGGTTAAGCATCTCTTCCGATTTTCCCGAATTGACCGGTCCGATGACCGGGCTTCAGGTTTCACTCAAACTTGGGCAAGATGATTTTATTTGCGACCTTGCTGCTGGGAGCCACCCATTTGTTCCTGTTATAACCGCAAACAATGCTCCCGTATTCCTTGCCGGCCGGCTTGGAAACACTCCCTGTTTCATCGCCGCCAGTTCCAAAATAGTAGACATTGATGCGCCTGTGGCGGGAGAGTATTATGATGTGAAGACCCACTACTGTTCCGCAGTTCCGCTGGTCATGTTTCTTAAATATGTTTTTTCAAGAGTGATGTGGCAGCCGGTCGAAAACGGAGCCTGTCTCATCATTGACGATCCGTTGTTAAGAACGAGGTATGGGCACTGCGATTTTATAAAGCTGCTGCAGCTTATGAAGGCATATGGGTTTGCGACGGATATTTCCTTTATTCCCTGGAACTGGTGGCGGACATCCAAAAGGAATGCCGAGTTTTTTCTTCGCGAAAGTGATCAATTTTCAGTCTCCATTCATGGCTGCGATCATATTGCCGCAGAGTTCGGCGAAACGGATAGCGAAGTTCTGGCCGGCAAAGCCCGGTTAGCCCAATCCCGAATGCGTCAGCACCAGGAGCGATGCGGCTTTCGACACGAGTCCATTATGGTCTTTCCGCAAGGGGTGTTCTCGGCTGAGTGTCCGGAAGTTTTAAAGCGGACAAATTTCATCTCAGCGGTTAATACCGACGTTTCCCCTGTCGGAAACACTGACAATTCGGCCCTGATAAAGGATGTCTGGGACGTTGCCATCACGAAATATGGCTCATTCCCAATCTTTACCCGCAGATACGATTTTCACGGTTTGGAAAATTTTGCCTTTGACCTTCTTTTGGGCAAACCGTGCCTGGTAGTGGCCCATCATGAGTTCTTTAAACATGAGTGCCAGGCAATGCTTGAATTGATCGAAAAGCTGTCTTCGTTAAAAGCCGATCTTAAATGGCGGCCATTGGGCGAGGTTGTTCGGCGTGCCTGCCGACGCCGCGTGACGCCAGGTGGTGTGTATGAATATTGGATGTATGCCAATGAATTGCGGGTAAAGAACGACAGCATAGATCAAGAGCCGTTTATTTTTAAAAAATGGGAAAATGATCCGGATAGCATTTTGAAGATCGAGAGTTCGGATGGAGAAGTTACCTGGAAGAGTGGAAACGGCGAGATCGAGATTTCCATCCCAATACCGGGAGGCGCGGAAAGATTGTTTAAGGTTGTTTATAAAGACTATCCTAAAAGTTTACCGTGGAATCGCACCCTAAAATATCAGGTGCAAGTTGCTGCGAGGAGGTTTCTTTCAGAACTGCGCGATGAAGCCATATTCCATAAAGATAGACTGAAATAGTGAACTGCGGGGGTCGGGCCACGGCAACTATTTGATATAGATTGAAATAGTATAAATTCTGGCCTTTAAACTGCGGGGGACTGCGGGGGTCGGGCCACGGCAACTATTTGATATAGATTGAAATAGTATAAATTCTGGCCTTTGAAATAGGCCAATAATGAGTTTTTTGAGGGTAAAAAGGCAGTTATTCCCTGAAGCTTATGGCAAGAGCAAAGCGACATTTTATTCCGGGCTATATCTGGCATATTGATGTTGCCCCAAAAAAGTGGACACACGGTTAAGCCGCAAGAGGAAAAGGTTCATACTCCTGCGGGGTTGCGTAATCAATCGACGAATGACGTCTTTTTCGGTTGTAAAAAATTTCAATGTAATAAAACAGGCTTCGGATCGCTTCTGACCTGCTAAGGTACCGGTGGTGGTTGGTCCACTCGCACTTCAGGCGGCCGAAGAAGCTTTCTGCAACGGCATTATCATAGCAATTGCCTTTTCGGCTCATGCTGCAGATCATGCCATGTTCTTTGAGAATATTCTGATAATCGGCCGAAGTATTTCTGCGGGGGTCGGGCCACGACAACTATTTGATATAGATTGAAATAGTATAAATTCTGGCCTTTGAAATAGGCCAATAATGAGTTTTTTGAGGGTAAAAAGGCAGTTATTCCCTGAAGCTTATGGCAAGAGCAAAGCGACATTTTATT
>Ga0209164_1000891_pt1 | contig 48811 bp, 50 predicted proteins | sample MTBNYHSulfiMetaG_FD_187458 | JGI IMG/M metagenome (GOLD analysis project Ga0209164, IMG submission 187458) | Enrichment culture microbial communities from rom New York Harbor, USA that are MTBE-degrading - MTBE-NYH (New York Harbor Sulfidogenic)... | ecosystem: Environmental > Aquatic > Marine >... | reverse complement strand
GGGAATCACGAGGACTGTTGAGCTGAAGCCGGATACCGTGGCAATGGTAATCGAAAACGCGGAGAAGAAGGGAATACTCGAGGACAGGACGAGCGTATTCGGCGCATACGGCATAAAGCTTGTCCTGCAGAAGCAGCTCGGCGAGCACTACCCGAACAAGGACAACGTGTTATACATAATACAGAACGAGGTTGAAACGTACGCAAGGAGAAACAACTATTCAATCAAGGCGGGCGAAGAGAAAAAGCTTGCATGGGCGGTCATGTGGGAAATCGGAACCAGGAATGCGGATGCCTGGAAGAAGATGCTCACAAAGCTTGACAGCAAAACCACATACGAGGACATACTCAGGGATTCCTACCCGACAAGGGCTTTCATGCCCCACGGTGCGGATGTCGGAGCCCTGAAAAACGTCAGGGAGGAGCTCATGAGCAAGGTGCTGACGCATGCCGTGAAGAAAGGCATGGTGAGCGAGACCGTTCCGGAATACGTTCCTTCGATGAGCATAAGGGAGCTGATGCTCGATTACATGGCCGTAGGCGGATATAACATCGTCGAAGGCAGGGCGGACGACTTCGTCAAGAAGACGAGGCAGCACCTGGAGACGGGCGGAGACGTAGAGGACCTGAAGCAGCCCTACGGCGTGGCCGTCCCGCAGCTTGCGATGTACGGAATAGTCTGGATACCTACGGACGAAGCAAGCTCGGCGGCAGAAGGCGTTCCCTCGATGACAAATATTATGCCGCAGACGGCATACCGCTCTTCAAACCTGAAGACCAAGCTGGTCGACGGCTACCTGCCGAACAACAACCTGTTCGACGGCATGGTTGCGGACTACGGCGAGCTTGCAGTGACAGAGGAGGCGAAAAAGCTTGTCGAGGAGGAAATCGACGTCTACTACAAGGTGCTCATACTTGAGCCCGAAACTGGCGAGAAGGAGCTCGATGAGAAGAACAAGAAGCTCATCGTCGTCAAAAACGACCTGCTGAAGAAGGGAATCAGGATACTCGACGAGAAAACTAAGAACGAGGACCTCGCGAAGTCCGTGGAGGAGCAGGAATACGCAAACGCGGAAGTAGACGACCCCGTGCTCGACCCCAAGGGCGGCGGCGAGAAGCTGGCCAACTGGGTAATGACGCACAAGAAGATGCAGGAGAAATTCCCACCGAAGGACACGGAGGAAGCGGGCAGGAAGAAGGCCAAGGAGGAGAAGCCCGCAGAAGACACAGGGCAGCCCAAGAAAAAGAAGGCCAAGAAGAAGAAACCGGCCGATTCTAAAGCTCCGGAAATAACCTTCTAGAGGTATTTTCCAATCAGCGGCTTTACGCTGACCTCGGCAGCCTCCGATGGTATGCTATCGGTCACGAAAACGCCGTCTGAAATTTCTTTCAGTTTTTCCAGCGAACCCTTGAGGAAGAAGCCGTGGGTCGCGGCGCATAGCACTTTTTTCGCGCCGCCTTTTTTCACGTTCTCAACCGCCTTTATCATGGTTCCTCCGGTTGAAATCATGTCGTCAAGAATGAGTATGTTCCTTCCCTTGACCTCGAAATCCCTTTCGACGGATTCTATTCTCCTGTAGGCCTCTCTGCCCGGCAGGTATTCCCCCCTTTTCTTCTCCATGCTCTTTCCCCCGAATTCCTCGACAAGATACTTGGCACCGGCATCGGGGCTTATCACTTCGATTTCGCCGGCTTTCTTTTTCGCGTATTCTATGAGCAGTCTGTTCGCCGAGATGTTTTCTATCTCAAGCCCGCCGTACCTGAAAGTGCCTTCCTTTTTCAGGAAGTGGCAGTCGATTGTCACGAGCTTTGCCGCTCCGGCATGGGCGAGCATTCCGCATACGATTTCAGCGCTGAGCGCCTCGCCCTCCTTGAAGGTCTTGTCCTGCCGCGAATACGGGAGGTACGGCGCCACCAGAGCAGTTGGAGCCCCTGCCCTTTTCAGGGTGTCGAGCATGAGCAGCGCCTGCACGAGCGCCCTGTCCTGCCCAGGATAGAGGCGGTGGAAAAGCACGGTTTTCTCCTTTTTTATCCCGGGCAGCCTGACATAATCGTCGCCGTCCGGAAACGTTTTCATCTCCATGTTGGACTCGAGCAGGTCCGAGAAGTTGGGTGATACGAATCGCATGAATTTCTATGATAAGACCCGTTTTTAAAACTTAACTGACACTTTTATCCACCATGGGTAATAGAGAGGAAGCTATAGGCTACATCATAGAAGAGATTCTCAAGGGGAGAAGGGACCTCCACAGGCTGAAAAGGGAGGCTGCCACAAGATATTCCGAAAAGCTCACGATAAAAAATTCAGAAATCCTGATGCATTCCCGGGGAAGACTGCCGAAAGAGATTGCTACATCGCTGAGGAAAAAGCCCGTGCGCACCCTCTCCGGCGTCACGCCCGTTGCCATAATGGTCCGGCCGTCCGGCTCCTGCACGCACGACTGCATCTACTGCTCTTTTACAGGAAAGGCGGCGAAAAGCTATACCGGGGAGGAGCCCGCTGCGCTCAGGGCGAGGCAGGCCGGGTTCGAGCCTGATGCACAGGCCGACATAAGGCTAAGGCAGTATGCGGAGATGGGGCACCCGACCGACAAGTGCGAGATAATAATAATGGGCGGGACTTTTCTCGAAATGCCCGGGGATTACAGGAAGGAATTCGTAAAAAAGGTCTACGACAGGCTCAACGGAGCGGGGTCGGCGACCCTGAAGGAGGCCGTGCTGAAAAACGAGCATGCGAAGCACAGGGCGGTGGGGCTTACGATAGAGACCAGACCGGACGTGTGCGGCCCGCAGGAAATCAACGAGATTCTGGGATACGGGGCGACACGGGTCGAGCTAGGCGTGCAGCATCCGGATGACGGGATATATGAAAAGGTCCGGAGGGGGCACACCGTAAAGGATGTTGCGGACGCGACCACCTTGCTGAAAAATTCCGCATTCAAGGTTCTCTATCACGTAATGCCGGGAATGCCCGGCTCGAACCCTGAAAAAGACGTAGCCATGGTGAAAAGGCTGTTCGACGACCCAGGGTTCAGGCCGGACATGCTGAAGATTTATCCGACGCTGGTGGTCGAAAACACGGAGCTTTACGCAATGATGGAGCGGGGGGAATATGAGCCTTACTCCTCAGAACAGGCCGCAGACGTCATCTCGGAATTCTTCAGGCACATACCTGGATATGTAAGGGTGATGAGGGTGCAGAGAGATATACCTGCGGGCCTCATATCCTCGGGCGTCAGGAAGAGCAACCTGCGGGAGCTCGTGAATGCAAAAATCGCGGAAAAGGGCATAATGCCTGCGGAGATAAGGCACAGGGAAGTTAAAGGCAGGGAAGCGGGCGCCGATTTTTCGGTGAAAAGCACCGGATACGAAGCGAGCGGTGGAAGGGAGGTGTTCCTTTCATACGAGAACGGGGATGGACTGCTCGCCGGATTCCTAAGACTCAGGCTGCACGAGGGCGGAAGCGTTGCTGATGAAATCGACGGCGACTGCGCGCTTGTCAGGGAACTGCACGTTTATGGCGCCGAAGCCGAGATAGGGGGCGAGGGAAGGGTGCAGCACAGGGGCATAGGCAGGAAACTTCTTCAGGAGGCCGAGGAAACCGCAAGGGAAGCAGGAAGAAAAAGGATGCTCATCATAAGCGGGGCTGGCGCAAGGGAGTATTATTTCGGGCAGGGCTATGAAAGATGCGGTAGGTACGTTTCTAGGAAACTTCTATGACGAACCTGTCCTCATCGTCCGTTTCCTTGAGAATCTCGTCCTGCTCCTTAAGCAGGTCAAGATATTTCCTCTGCAGGTCCATGAACTCCTTTTCCTCCTCCTCCGAAAGGGCCTGTATCTGCTTCTGCGCGTTCTTCCACTGGAGCTGCGGCGAGACCTTGTCTATTTTCGAGAGATTTTCGTCGAGCTTCTCAGCCATGTGCGAGGCGACCCACACTTTCCTGTTCGATATTACGAACAGCTTTTCCGCATTTTTCCCTTTTCCATCGAGCACATGCCCGCCGTCTTCTGAAACCGATGAGGGGATCCCGAGCCTGTTGAAGAGTATCACCGCCACATTTATCGTTTCGGCATCGCAGCCGCCCACCGGCACGGATTCCGAAACCTTCCCGTCTTCAAGGACCATGTACAGCCTGTCCCTTGTTTCGGGGTCCTTGATCGTAGACAGCATAATCAGCAGCTTCGCCAGGTTTTCCCGGTTCTCGAGGTTGTCTTTCAGGAACTGGCTGCGCTCCCTTAGTATTTCGAAAACCTCGCCCTGCTTTTTCTTGAGCGTGCCTGCCTGCTCCTCAAGCGAAAAATTCGAAAGCTTGCTCTGCAGGTCTGAAATCCTTGAGGATTTGAGGAATGTGAATCTTATCTCGGCCCTTCCGAGTTTCTCGTAAATCTCGTTACGGTGGGATTTGGTCTTATCGAGAGAATTAGCTGCCTCTTCTGCCGTGTCTTTTTGGCCTTCCAGTTCCAGATAGGCTTTTTTCAGTTCCAGTTCTATTGCCTTTTTTTCCAGTTCTACTAGGGTCGCTATTTCCTTTATTCCTATCTGCATACGATCGCCTTTTTCTGGGGAGGATGTAGAGTAGAACGAAGGAAAAGAATATAAAGATTAACACGAGCAGCTCGAACGGAAGCTCCGGAGGCGCGGTTACAACGTCTTCCTGCATTATTCCGGCCATCTCGTCCGTGGCGTCATCCAGGTTTCGCGCATAAACGAAAAGGCGGTAGGCGGTCGAAATGCTCGGAGAATTCTCGCGCATGAAGAAAAGCCCCTGGCTGTGGTAAATCTTCCCCCACACCGAAGTCCTTTCCTCCTCAGCCATTGCCAGCGTAAGGTTTTCAAGCTCCCCGGAAGGCGTAAGCAGAATGTCGAGGTCCACGCCGTCCATTGAAATAACGTAGACTGCGTCGTACATCGCCGCGCCGTAATATCCCTCGCCGTATTCCCTTTTAGCAATCGCAAGCCTTGCGGTAGTCTCGGGCGTGTGCTGCGTCAGTTCTGCCTCGGCTATCTTTCTTTCCGCAAGCCCCTTCCACGCGCTTTCGTTTATCTGCCTGCCCCCTTCCCTTGACGCGGTATCCGCGAGCATCCCGGAAACATAGCACCATGCGTCCGCGTACATCAGCTCATGGTAGGCGGTGTATTCCTCCTCTATAAGCGCGTTGTTGTCGGTGGCGGTGGAATCCAGCCTGTCGGCGGCCCAGAATTTCCTGAGGTCCGAGGAAACCACCCACTGGAAATTCCCGTCGGTGAGCGCCGGCCTTTCAAGCGAATCCAGGCATACGCCTATCTCCTCCTTCTTCCCCTCCACGTCCACGGCATTCCCAAGTACCGCATTGATGGTGGATATCTCTATGTAATCCAGGAACGCGTCGTTCGCCGCGGTGAAATAGTATCCCCTTTCGTTTATCTCCAGCTGCTCGGAAATCGCATCGCTGAAATAGTCCCTCACCCATTCCTCGCCTGAAGAGGGCATCATGCGGAGGGTCCAGTTCTCCATTTCAATCATCCTTATCGCGGTGCCGCGCAGGGGGAGGGCTTCCGCATAGTAAACCGGCGTAACGTTTTCCGAAAGCCTTTTTTCGTAAACCGTATGGTTCCGTTCCGGCACCGGGATTTCGTAAATCATAAAATCTATCGCTTCACCAACGTTTTTCACTTCAAGAATCCTTATCCCGTACCTCTCCTCAATCCTGTCCAGGGTCAGGGACTCGTATATTGTAGTATAGGGGGTTATGAAATAATCCGCGCCTATCCCCACGGAGGCGCGCGCCTTCTCGTAAAGCCCGCCCACGGTGCCGACGTTGCCGTAGCTGTCGACCGAACCGGTTATCACAGTGTCGCCCCTCACGGAAAGGTTTTCGAAAAGGGCGTACGAAAACACCGCGACCGCGGCCCCGGCGCTCGGCCCGTCAAGGTATTCGCCGTATGGAAGGGCGCCGAAATCGACAAGCACGTCGCACCCCGACGCGGGCGAGGAGGATTTCTCCCGCGAGTATTCCAGCGCGGTCTTGATCGACTGCTGGGTGCTGATTCCCGCATAGGGAAGGAGCCTCACGTACTCGCTTCCGGAGCCGGGCACCAGGCGTATCGTAATCGTGACTGTGTTGCCCCCGTCGCCCACCACCGCAACGAGGTCGTGGCTTATCTCCCCTGAGCACGCGATTGAAAAATGAACCAGAAGAAGCGCGAGAAGTACTGCCCTCATTCCGTCAGCCTCTTCACTGAAAGCACGCCCCTGTCCGTCCTGAAGAATTCGTAGTCCTCCCCCAGGTAGAGCTTTTCCAGCTGGCTTCCAGCCTCCTTTATGTAATCAACAACGCTGCCTTTCGGTATATCCTCAGAGAGGTATGCAATCGAGTACGCGTAGTTTGCATTGCGCGCAGCGCCTTCCCTCTGCCTCAGAAGTATGCTCCTTATGCCCCTTCCCTCGTACATCAGAAGGACGGCCGGGTCCTCCATGTAAATCGCGTTGTGTTCGGCGCCCGTTATCATCCTTTTTTCCGGGTCGTAGCTTGCCGGCCACCCGAGACCTACGCCTATGAGCATCCTGTTTACGTAGCAGCCGAAGCTCAGCCCGTAGTTTATTATTTTCACTACCTCGCTGTCCGTGACGTCGAATGCGCACTTCCTCATTATCTTGACAACATCCTCAAGGTCCGTCTCGTCGAGCTTTTTCACTTCCACCTGGTCCTCGTCAAGCAGATGAATGAATTCTTTCTTCTTCTCCTCCTTCTGCTTCGGTTCTGCAAGCTTTTTTTCCTGCTCTGTATCGACTTTCTTTGCAAATCCCTGATCCATTAAAATCACCGTTAAAGGAACCTTGTCCCGCACACCGGGCATCTGGTGAGAAACGCATCACTCTTGTACCCGCATATAGGACATACGTAATAAGTTTTTTTTAGCCTTTCTAATTCGGCTTCGAAGTCGTAGAAGCACTTTATGCACTTTTTTATGTCGAGTTCGTTGAGCGTCCCGCATCTCGGGCACTTCCTCCTGAACATGGATTTTATCCTTACGCCACATTTCGGGCATCTTTCCATGTCGAGCGTTATGGGCTCCCCGCAGTTCGGGCATTTCTGCTTCTCGCCCTTTCCCGCAGTTTTTTTGCCTTTGGACAGAAGGTCGAGTATCCCCATAACATCAGCCCGGAATGAACGTGCAGCTTACCTTGTAATTCTTTACAGGAACCACGTCTATCCCGCAGAAGGACGAGGTGAAGCCGAGTTCCGACATTGCCCCGGAGCCGCAGTCTATGTTGGTATTCCCGCTCTTCGGGTAAACAATCGGTATGGAGCGGGTTGTCGCGAAAGTCTGCTTGTTGAACGAATAATGGTTGCCCTGGCTGTCAAGCAGGCAGCACTTGTCCGGAGCCTCAAGCCCACCGACAACGTCCATGTAGGCATCGGACGATACGAGAGAAGAGTCGAATTCCCTTGTTTCCTTGCTTCCGTCGGCATAGGTATAAACGCAGCGGAAAGTGCCCGGCGTTTCGTTGCAGAGCCTGCATGGCTCCACTATGGTCTGTGCAGGGCATCTCATCGTGCCGGGAAGCGCCCCTTCGGGCTCAATGCATTCCTCGCCGTTAGTGCACTGCAACGTGCACTCGCCCATGAGATAATCCAGGGAGGTGCAGTTCACGCAGCTCATATTCGGGAAAGAAGGCGTTGCGGAGAAAATCGTGGTCGGCGGCGGGGAGAGATAGCGGTTTACCGATTTCTGGAAATTGCAGAATCTTTCACCCTTCACACCCCTGTCGCTCGAAGTTTCGACAAGCCCGCCGTAATCGGGGTCCCCCCTTATATATGTATATACTATTCCTATGGTGCCGCTGTTCGCGAACTCCCCGGACCTGTCCACGATTTCGTTGAAAAGTATGTGCGAATTGTCCGCGTTCCATACCGGCCCGCCCTCGCCTATCCCGAAGTTGGTTATCAGCGACGGCTTGCCGTATTTCAGCGCGGCCCTGCTGTATGAAAGCATGTCGTTCACCGTTGATTCCGCCCTTTCCTCGTCAGTGCTTCCCGGGTATCTTGTTTCGGACTCGATGAAAACTGGCCTGTACCATAAAACCACCATGTCGACGTCCAGCCTCAGCCTCGGGTCGCTGAACATATCCTCGAGAAGCGCATCAAGGCTCTCGTTGTCCGGAGCATCAGCGATCGCAACCGCCGGAACGCACCTCCAGCATCTTGTTTTGATTATGCCGGTCCTTTCCGCAATCCTGTCCCGTGTCACGCTTCCCTCGTATTCGTCCATGCCGAGAATTCTTCCTTCCGGAGCCATGTCGATCGAATCCACTATCACGACCACCGCGCCCATGTCGCTGTAAACGTCCTCGAAAGCGTACTGGGTGAAATCACCGAGTTCCCAGTTGCTTACATCGCTCATGTCCAGCACGGGCAGCACCCCGCTTTTCAGGTAGTTCCCTATCTTTTCCTTGAGCATCGTCGCGGAGGGGGTAATGCGCGGGGTCCCGGTTTCATCGGGTTCGCCGTTGAGTTCCTGCACGTCCGTTATCCACGGCGCAACGCACGTAATTTCGCCACCGTCAATTTCGCATTCCTCGTTCGTAACGGCCGAGGACAGCCTCCTTGAAAGAACGGTTTCATACTTCGGGATATAGGGGTAATTGCTTCCAAGAATCTGCTGGTATGCTATGGTCGCGCCACTGCACGGCTCGCACCATCCGTAAGTGTTCATGTCAGGCATGCCGGTTGTTTCGGCAACCTTGCAGTTTCCGAGAGTGTTGTCGGGCGGCTTTCTTATCAGCCAGATGTATTTGGAATATAAAAGCCAGTAATTGTATCTCACGTCATCGCCATGCTTTTTACCATAGCGCATGTTGCACGGAGTCGCATCGACCCTTTCCGCGCCCTGGATGTCGAAAACGTTGTTGCCATAAAGAACCTGCGCGGCTTCCGAACTGAGGAACCTCCCCTTGTCCCCTTCCTTTTTCTTGAATTCCAGTATCCATGGAATCGTTGAAAGTATCAAATCCGGCGCGTCCATTCTTTTGCCGCAACCATCCTCCCAGTTCGTACCCTGCAGCGCTTCTATTCTTTTCTGGTACAATGGTTCGAAAGCGTCCATCAGCTTCTGCCAGTTTTCGCCGTCCGGCCTTCCAACCTCGACGCGTATAAGGTCCTCCCTGAAAGGAAGCCCTTCAACAAGTGGGCCGGTTATGTCGCAGGGCAGCTCGGCCTCGCTGTTGCAGTATGCGCTGCACTCGCCTGTCGCGGCCGGATCTCCTGCAAGGTTGCATACGAACATGCAGTCGCCGAAGCACGTGAATGCATCGTTTCCTTCCGCCACGGTCAGCGGAGGCTCGAACTCATAGCGCTTGGAGCAGCGGTCAACGAGCCAGTAATCGTACAAATCCGCGGAATCCTCCGGCCCTATTATATATCCTATTATCTCTACATCGCTTCCCGCGTCGTTCCAGAAGACCTTTTCGCTTTCATCGGAGCCGAAGAAAACCACCCCTCCCGCGGGCGGATAAACGTCCTCGGTCGTTATGTACGGGCATTCCCCGCTTGAACTCAGTGCAAGCAGGTCGCACTCACTCGGACTGCGGTCCTCAAAACCGAAATCCTCCGGAAGCATGGTTATGCTGAAATCGTTGCTTATTATCTGCTCGCCTGTTTCGTAATCAAGAACGCCTCCCGAATCGCCGTCTCTTTCCTCCCCCAGGTCAAGGCCGCTGAAATCCCTCCATGCCCTCATAAGCTCGCATACGTTGTCCCCTCCTTCGCACGCGTCCTCTCTGTAATCGCCTTCGATTTCGGGCTCTTCGGAAAACGCGCTTCCGGGATAGCTGTCAACGCGTATCCTTATCTTCGCAAGCTTCACCGGTATGGAAGCGTAATCGAAATCGGGTGGGTTCCTGTGCGCTGTGTCGACATCGGCATCGGTTGTCGGTGCGCACACTATTGCATCCGCGCCGTACGAATCCTGCCCGAGATGGCAATCGGTTGTAACCTCCTTGCCGGAAGTCATTATATTCACCGCCCGGCTGTAGAAATTCTTGTCGCATGAACCGGAATAGCATTCCGTGCCTATCGAGCATTCAAAGGGCGCCCTGCTCGCCTCTTCGGAATATATGTTGTCGGCGTAAGCGATTGAAAGCGCCTTCCTGTAGAATCCCTTGTCTATCCTTGGCGACGGCGGGTTCTCGGACCACTGCATGCTGCCGTCGACTACCTTGAGGCGCTGGCAGGAAAGCTCGAAATTGTATTCCGACCCGTCAAGCAACGATTCGAACCAGAAGCACTCGGGGTCGGTCGGATAATCGAGCAGGCCGTAGCGGAAGGGGGGCATGTCGTAGGCGTGACCCGCGATGTCGTTGAGGCAGTCCATCATCCTCTCCGGGTCGTACGGCTCGTAAAGACTTGTGGCACTCGACGCGCCTATGTAATTCATATACCTGTCAACGCGTATGCTAGATATTCCAAGACCCTCCGGATTCACGTTGCAGAACCTGTCCGATATCGGGAAAACGTACCTGTATTTTTCGAACTCGTTGAAATCATAGCCCACTCCGAAGCGGAAAACGTTTATCGCGGAATCGGTGCTCTTCATCACGGAAGCAAGCTTGTTGTCCATCGGAAGGAATTTGCACTGCGCTTTGTAGAATTCTATCCTTGCATCCTCCTCTTCCTGTTCCGGAGGAACATCTACCGAGCCCTCGTCGCCGCTGCCGACAATCACTCCGGGCGCTATCTTCGGCTTGAAAAGGAAATCCCCGCACACCATCGCGGTGCAGTTCGGGTTTATGCATTCGTTGAGCTCCGCATCGGTGCATATCGGAACCAGATATTCCTTATCGCCTATGGTTACGTTGCAGTGGCCCGTCGTGTTATACGCCGAGTCGTTGCACGGGCCGTTGGTGGCGGCCCGGTAATCCATAAGCTCCGAAGTTGTCATGTTGAGAAGCATGCAGCCCTCGCTTATGTTCGCCTTTGCGCAGCAGCCGACCTTTGCGACTTTTTCAAAGCAACCCGCGAACAGCAGGACCGTAAATGCCAGAACAATCAATGCTTTCTTCATCAAATCACTTTCGTAACCATTTTTACCAATGCATAGGCATCCCCGCCAAGTACGGACATCATATAGCGCACTGCTATGAGCGTAACGAACAATGAAACAAGGGGATGTATCAGAAGCGAAACATAAACCTCTGCAAGCGCGTCCTTCAGACTGCCAAGGTCCAGGTTTCCCGCGCCGACCGAAGCTGCAGACTGCTCAACCGCGCTGTACATGACGGTTGCAGTGCTCATGGTCGGGTAGCAGTACTGTTCTATAGGCGGAGCCGAGGGAGGCTCGGGCAGAACGACGCCGACAAAGCCCGGGTCGAGTATCGTGAAGACGACTGGAAATATGAAATAAAGGCCGATTGCAATGGACATGAACAACGCGCCCACGCCGCGCGTGAACTTGAAGCTTCTCAGAAGTATTCCCATCGGCAGGAATATGTGTATCATGTTCGCCTTGATGTACTGCAGGAAGAATATCTGCGCATTAAGCGAAACGAGCAGCGCTGTGGCAAGGTTGTTGATTATCCTTTTTGTTTCAACGCTCTCGTATGTGCTCGGAATCCATTCTCCCTTGAATATCGTGATTCCGAAAATGCTGAGGTCGAGATTCCTGAAATTGAATTCGGCCCAGGTGCCCGCGCCGGTGGCAACGTTCCTGTGCGTTTTGTCAATCTGCACCGCCTTTTCCTTTAACCTGCATCTTATGCCGTCTATCATCTGGTCCATTCCCGCCTCGTCGCTTATGCTGATATGCATCGGCTCCTCGCACACGAATATGACCTCGAGCTCGCCCGTGTATCCCCCTTCCGGAAGCTCGGCGCCCGCGCCTATGGCAAGAACGGTTGCGGAAAGGCCTATCGCGCCGTTCACGAGCATTACGAGGAAGATGGCGATGAAAGCGGTGGCAGCGCACTGGAGCATCTCGGATTTGGCGCTCATTTCAAGCTCCCTTATGTTGAACGCGCGTGCAAACATGAGGAATACCGTATAAATTATGAAAACCGTCACCACTGCAGCAAGCGTGAGCGGAAGCCATGTCTGCTCCCATGTCTCGCCGCCGGCGAGTTCGCCGAAAAACGATTGTACCGAAAGCAGTGGATAAATCATATTTCACACCATTTGCATGGCAGGGCTATTCCTGTCCCACCCATGTGCCCTAGCCACATACCCACATGAGAGTTTAACGTCATATTTCACACCATTTGCATTATTCTACTTAAATCTATTTCCTCTCCGTAAATCCTTGCCAGATATGCTATGGAAGCTATGGTTGCCAGAAGCGCAAGCGACGGCAGGAAAAACGCTGCAACAAACGCGTGCGCGCCGAACATCACCACATGCGGAACGTTAGAATTGCTAAGGTCGTACTTGTCCCTAAGATAATCTTCATCAAACATCATTGCAAATGAGGAGCCCGAAGACGTATCCGGATAGACGCTTTCATCCAGGTATTTGTCGAGATTGGCGTCTGCGTAAGTGTAATCTGGGGCATTGATAAGAATGTTTCCTATGAGGTCGAAGGATGCGAGCATCAGGGGATATATAACCATGAACGAAAGCGCGGTTGCCATCAGCACAGAGCCGAATGTCCTAAGATAGGGAAGTGAACGCGTGAATATCCCTATGGGCAGGAGGAAGAGCACAAACCCGTAATAGACGTATCTCAGTATGAAAAGATAGTTCAATGCCATCATGTAGGACATCAGGGTCGAGTTGAAAACGACCGTAAGCGCGCCGTTGATTGCCCCGTAGCCGCCGAATGGGGAGAGGTTTTCCCCGCTGTAGCCGAAGTAGCACCCCCAGCCGATGATTCCGGTTGCCATGTCGCACAGGAATTTCCCTACATAAGCCAGAACAGTATAACCGGAAAGATGATATCTTACGGTGGTCAATGCGTTGTGCGCGAATGTTGCGGCACCGACCATGTAGTGTTCCGCGCCCGCATATATCGTGTTTGTCGGGCTTCCGCCATAAGGCAAATCGAATATGGCTGCTATGTCCCCCATGTTTATGATGCAGAAAGTATTCATTATCACGCTGAGCAGAAGAAGCGAGATGAAGGACGCCACGAGCTGTACCACCTCTGTTTTTGCCCATACCGTCACCTTGGGGTTGCTTATCGCCTGGCCCACCATGAAGGAACCGCCTATCACTATGGCTGCGAGCACTGCCGCGTACGCCGAAAGGGCGTAAACGACGGAATAGTCAAGCGTGCAGAAATCCACCATCAGAAGAACCTCCCGAGTGCGCTCACGTCAATCGGAGCGCCGAATAAACCGGTCAAGGCCCTGAGTCCGCCTATGAAAAGCATTATTGCAAGCACCGGTCCCAAAGTCGCCTTAATGAGCATAACGTACAGGTACTTCTTCAATTCCCCCCTCATATTACCGTAAGTGTCTACCGCATCCCCGCCCACATCGCCCCATGGATTGCCGGCATTGCATCCGGAGATACTGATGCCGCCTGCACCTTCCAGGTATATCGCGGATTCTGCCATGTGCGGCGCCGCATCCGGTGCGGTAAGCTGGTATTCGAATTCCTCCTCAAGCAGTTCGACAAACACTATTCCTGCCGGAACAAGCAGGTAAAGGCATATCGCAAACGCCATCAGGAACCCCCCTGCGCCCCTTGTGAACCTGAATGCCCTGAGTATTATGCCCAGGGGCAGTATAAGCACGAAGGATATCTGTTGCGAAACCAGTATGAGTTTTTTAACCGCCGCCGCTTCAGCGATTGCATACCCTATCAGGGACCCTGCCATAGAAAGCGGGGTCGAGAGCATGGAGAAGCCGCCGCACGAGGTCACCGAATAACCCCCGCCGACGATATAACAGGATGAAATCTTTGAGGATTCATACATTATGTTCTTGTCCGCGCTGGCTATATCTTCGGCAAGAAAAACCGAAAGTGACTGTATGGTTTCGTTGAGGCTCGCGACCGCAGCATCCTGCAGGGTGGGCTGGCCCAGGGTAAAGGCCGAATTCTGGGAAATCGAATTGAGCAGATTATCTGTTCCGAAAAGCAGGAGTATGAGGAGCGCAAGCACTATGAGCTGGTAGAGTTCGTCCTTTGCGAGAATCTGCATCTCCCTCAGGTCAAAGCCAGTCCCGACCGCGTATAGAACCCCGAGCAGGGCTGTTGCTATCATCATGGCTCCGATGGCATAAGTGCTCCATGCCGCAAACGAAAACGGAACCAGCAACAGCAGTGCAAGAGCTATTTTTCTCATGTCAGAACACCTTTGAAAGCCCGGGTATTTCTATGTCCCCCCCTATCATTGCCGAAAATGTCATTATGAATATTATGGTGGCTGCTATGTTGAACAGCGGCAGCAGATAGGCGGGTATCATGTATCTTGAAACGTTCTTTACCTCAGAGAAACCCACCAGGTCATCGTCGCCGCTCTTGAGATAATCCGCCGGTGATTTTACAGGAATCTTGTCGTTCGGCTTGCAGAGGTCCCCACAGTTCATGTTTACCGGCGGGTCGTATATGAATGTCTCTGAAACATCAAGGCACTGCTCGCATGCCGTCCTTGGAATTGATGCCCTGTATTCTATCGGACATGCTTCGAGCGAGCAGTCTCCATTCAGATAATCGTAGGGCAGCGTGCCCCCCATAAGCCTTCTCTCAGGAACGCATGCAGAGCACAGCGGGGAAGGCGGGCTCTTTGCCAGTATCGCTTCCCTTGATATCATGCATGTAGGATGGCATTGCTCGCATGCAGTAAGCAGTTCATCGCTGTCCTCCTCGAAGCACTCTTCAGGAAGATTCGCGGTATCCGCATTTGCTATCCTGCAGTGCACAGGGCAACCGCCGCAGAGCGTATCGCACGTGCCCGATTCGGGAAGGACCCATGTGCAGGATTCGAAGGCATTCAGGCTTGCAGGACAATCCCCTGCATACTCGTTGCACCTCTTCGGATTCGGGGCATGCTCATCGACGCTCGGCCTCCACTGGAATGGCGGGTCGTCTTCCGCTTCGGACCTTTTTGCAACCCTGCAGTCCAGGCGGGATTCGATGCACTTTCCGTCTTCGTAATCCGGAAGGTCGCAGTCGCCCCTCAACGGAGGCACGACCTTGCAGACCTCGGGGCAGATTGAGTATTCGGGCTCGGTGGTGCCGCCCGGAACAAGGCGTATAACCTTGCACGCATCGTTAAGATGTGCGCATGCTGTCTGGTTGGCGAGATTCGAGCATTCGGGAAGCGAATTCGGATAGGGCAACTCCCTGCAGGCAGGGGCGCAGCTTATTCCGTCGTCCGGATTTTCATCATAGTTGCATGAATAGACCGTAACGGTTCCGTTGTCCATGCTCCCCATATCCCCTCTGCTCAGATTAACCGCCTCATCGCGACTCTCCTCGGGGAACATACTGACGAGCTCCTTTTGGTCGTAAATAGGCGTGTTATCGTAATATGCAAGAGGCTGGGTTATCTGGCATTCCGCAGGGCATAATATCATATCGCTTTCTATCGCGTTGTCGCCTTGCACGACCATGTCGAGCGTAACCCAGTCGAAAACATACATCATCGGCAGGAAGAACATTACTCCCGCGGCTATTGCTATGAGCAGGCCGCCCGTCTTGCGTGTTACGAAGAAAGTGCGGCCGAGTATTCCGAGCGCAAGCATCACCGGCCCGACTTTGAAGGAGAACTGCTCAAGGAAGAATTTCTGCGAATAAAGAGAGGAAAGTATTCCGGTGTAATACTCGTATATCATCGTGTATCTGTCGACATCGAGCATATAATGCGCTGCAAGGCTTGTCCTTATTCCAAGCTGCGCAAGAAATATCGTGTTAGCGTATATCCCGACGTTTCTCCCTACCCATGCGCCTGCCTCCATGGAATTTTTCAGGCAGTCCTTTGCGCCATCCTCCGCCCCGCTTATGTAGTCGTTGAGATAGAGCACGGAAGTTTCCTGAAGGCAGTTTTCGCCTATGCCGCAGTAGGCAACCTCGCTTACGTTTATCATCGCTGCAGTAATAGTATCGAGGAAGCCGACGGCCACTATTAAAATAAGGATAAGTATCGCATTTGCTATTACCTGCGAAAGCTCGGTTCCAGCCCATGCCTTAAGCTCGGGCATCTCGAAGCTTATTGAAAACATGTATGCAAGGCCAACGAGTATTCCGGATATTATGAGGGCGAAGATGGCCAGCGATTGCCAGTTCTGGAGTATTTCAAGGCCCGTCGCAGCGGTCTGCGTTTCTATAAGCTCGGCGGTGTCGGCCTGCGCGGCTGCCGCTGATGTGATTGCAAGCATCACCAATAACAATTTCCACGATTTTATCATCCTATTACCCTCAAGGCCTTGTTAATCGCGACCATGAATGTTATCACGAGCGCTATCGAGAGATTCGGGAGGAAGAACGCCTGCGGAATGAGGCTTGCAACCTCCCAGAAGCTTCCCGGGTCTGCGCAGCCGCCGAATACCATATCGTTTATCGCTGTGCTATACGGAGCGCAACTCGCCGTATCCAGGAAGAGTACGTCGTACATTGCAAGATTGAAGACATAGAAGAACGGCACCACGAGATGCAGGCCCATGCCTAAGGCTATGAGCAGGTTTCCCATCTGCCGCGTCGGAATGAATATCCTGAGAAGGAATGCTATGGGCAGCAGCCATTTCACGAATTCTACCACGAAAAGCTTGAGCAGCATTTCCTGTATGTTTATGCTCACCAATGCGGGAAAAACGAACATGTTGTTGACCGTATCGTACTGCGCAGACCAGATTCTCTTGTACGCCTTGGCCGTCACGGTATAGCTGTTGAAAAGGGGTATGGAAAGGGAGAATGAATACGTGGATGACATCAGTTGCTGTATATACTGGTCTATATATGCTTCGGCAATCCTTTTAGATTTGGAATTCAGCGTATGCATGTAGCACAGTGAAACATCACCCATTGTTGCGGACGAATCGTAGCAATAGTGCGTTTCGGCGCCTATCTGGTCGAATACGGTGGTGTAGAACATCTCTATCGCGTTGCAGGAGAAAAGCATGATGGTGCCGAAGAAAAGCAGGAGGGCCAGCGAGAAGCCGAGATGATACAGTTCGTCCTTTGCAAATACTATGAAATTGACGTTTCCGGTGAACGAGCCCACGACGTAGGCGACTGCTATCAGCAGAACGGTAAGGATGAGCACCGCGATTATAAGGACGCCCTGCTCCTGGAGTATCCACTCCGTCGCGTTGTCTATGCAGTCCAGGGCCGAAGAAACGGAGAGCAGGAGCAGCAGGGCGAGCAGGCGCTTCATATCAACCTCTCCAGTCCGGGCAGCTGCCATTCGCCTCCAAGGGCGGTCGAGATGCTCCTTGCTCCTGATATCGTTATTATCGCTATAAGTATAATATCTATATAACCGGTGAGCACAAGGTTGTTCACGTTTTCAAGGAAAGGCCTTATGACACTGAATACGTCGTTAACCCAGCTTGCGCCTGCACCCCAGCTTGCGCTTGACGCGAAATCAGCCCACACGAGCCACGCAACGAGAATTGCGGTCTGCACTATCTTTATGACGTTTATTAGTATGGGATAAACAACCTGGGAAACAACCGTATAGCAGGCAGGGTAAGCAGGAGGAAAAATAAGGAGGGGGAGACAGACTACTGCCGCGAATCCGTAGTCCGTCAATGACATTATGAAACGTATGGGCTTCAGGGCGCAGAATACGGCGCCGAATTCCATTGCCCATGGCTTTGCATCAAGGTCGTCGAGCTGGCCTCCGCTGAGCTTGGCTTCCGGGTAGTCTATGAGTTTGTTCACCTCTCCGACAAGAATTACCGAGAATGGCAGTAGCATAATGCCCGCGAGCGCTACCGCAATGAGAGTGTTTCCGACCTTCCGCGTGAACGGGATAAGCCGGATTGCGAATGCCAATGGCAATATTACTGTAGGTATCGTTGCCTGTGCGAATACAAGCAGCAGTCTTATGCCTTCGTACAGGAATATTACGTTTGTAAGCCCCTGCGTCGCCATTCCAAGAGACATGAAAACAGGGTTTATTCCTGAGAGGGGCGCCGTAGAGTACATTATAGAGAAGAACCATATCGGGATTGTTACGTGGGGCGAGTAGCTGGCCCCTATCCTTATCTTCGCCGATGCGCGTATTATATCGCTGTATGCCCTGTCATAGCCGTGCTCCGGATTGCTGAGCATGTCGTCCACTATGCCTATGGAAGCGCCGATGTAATCCTCTTCGCCTGTTATAGCTTCGCTGACGCCCACGGATGTGATGAAAAGGCCCGAGATTATCGATACCAGCACCACGCCCGTGATAAGTTCCTTTAGCTCGGTTTTCGCCCATGCGTCAAGCTGGGGGTTTGCGCTGGCGCTGCTGAACATCGTCAAAGTCGCAAGGAAAATCGATACGACTATCGCCACCATCGGCACTATTGGAACGAAGTCCACATGGGCAGCGAAGGATAAATTTGTCAAAAGCAGTAGTATTAGCGGAACGGCGTGAGATATACGCATGAAATATTAAGGAGTAATACATTTATAAATTTACCAAAAAAAAAGCTAATTATGTCAAATAAAGTTCTGCTGTCGGGCATACTGCTTTTTCTGTTTTTTTCAGCCACGGCGTTTGCTGTTGAGGAGTGCATAGCCTGCCAGAACGTAAGCGGTGCGCCGCAGGCTAATATGCTGGTTTCGGTTAACGACGTTGCCAAAACCGCAACCGCCCTTGTTTATCATGAGAATTTCACCGCAGAGGTGCCGAGGGTGCCCATTACCGACAGCGTTATTTTCGTATATGTGACTCCGTCCGTCGGAGATTCTGAAATGATAAGAGTATATACCGATGGCGAGGGGAGGGCGGTTTTTGATTTTTCAAGCTACGCAACGAGGGCGCAGGAAGAGAGGCTGACTTACAGTTTCAGGTTCATTTACTGCCCTTTCTGCCATCCGGGTGCATTGGGCTATCCATGCGGCTTTGAGGAATGCATGAAGTTTGCAGGCATAGAGATCGCTTACACCGAACCCGGAGACGTACCCGTAGGCGCAGGGGTGACCGTCCCCTCCGCACTGAACGAGGGAATCTATCTTCCGACTTCAAAATCCGTCACCTACGTTCCTCCGCCGCCGGAGGCAACAGGCGCGACAACGCCGGCATTCTGCCTCCCGCTCGTGATAATATTCGCATTGCTGGGCGGTGCCTTGTATTATACGGGCAGGAACCCTTTTGCCGCATTCAGCATCGGAACGCCCCGCATGGGAAGACATATCAGGTATACGCCGACCGGAAGGGGATACAGCCTGAGTGCGAGGTATGTTGCGCAGAGCATTGCCGGAGGCGTGAAGGAGGCAAAAGGCATAAAGGCCGGAATGAAGAAGGGGAAATCCCTGGGGAAGGCGGTCGCCGAAACATCGTTCGGTCTTGGAAAAGGAGCGGGCAAGCGTATAGCGCTCAATGCGCTTACTCTCGGGACTTATTCAAATGTCGTCAACCTGGTTTCGACCGTAAAGGGAGGGCAACGGGTCGTATCAAGCACCCAGATTGCCGGAAAGGCGGGCGTTGAACGGGCTGAGGAAAAGGTCGTTACCGCGCCTTCGGCAAAGGAGATTTTCAAGAAGGCGGGCGCAAAGGCGCGCGGGTCGTACATATCAATGGCGCAGCCGGGAAGGCTTGCTCCGGAAGGAAAGGCGGAAAAGGGAGCCGGCGCAAAGGCATTCGGAAAGATGGTTGGCGGCGCACTGCTCAACGTGGGCATAGGGCTGCTCGGGTCGAGCTTTGTCAGCATGTTCATGAAGGAGGATACCCTGAAGAGGATGGGGGAGTATACGGATAAACTTATAGTGAGCGAGGCCGCGGAGAAGCTCGGCGCAAAGGATATTTCTTATGACAAGATGATGAAACTCACGGGCAAGGAGGCAGGGCCGAAGGCGCCTGAAATAGTTATAGACAAGGCAACGATGGAGAGGGACGGGACGCTCAAGGCGGATGTAGTCAAGGACGCAGCCGGCAACGATGTCATAATAGGAACCAAGACCGTAAAGGAAAAGAACAAGACAATCGAATACTCCTTTTCAGGAAAGGTAGGGGACAAACTGGTCGTGGATTCCGTGAAGGTGACGGAAGGAAGCGGCGAAAAGGCGGTAATCAGGAACTTTCTGGCGCAGAAGGACGGGACCCTGAAGCTCGAGAGCGTTACGCTCGGCGAGGGTGGAAAGACATATACCATGGTCCCTGTTCCAAAGACGGACAAGCAGGCGATTGCTGAAATAACATACAAAGAGGGCGAAAGGCAGGTGAATATAGTAGAACTGCCCAAGGAAACCGAAAAGCAGGTCATGGGCGCGATAAAGGATGTCACTCCGCCCAAAGGCGGGAAGCTCACCATGGAATCGGCAGGGATAAAGGCCGCCCCTAACGTCCTGCAGGAAATAAGCAAATACATTTACACTTCAACCGAAGTCAATATGGCAGGAAAGGAAGGGCCGGTTACGATAAACAAGCCCATAGGCGCCGGGAAGGGCGATTTCAGCTATACCGAGACGCAGAAGGACGGAAGCAAGATAGAATACAGCGTCAAGGACGGGAATGTAGTGAGCGCATCCAAGATAGGCGTTGACGGAACAAGAACAGCGCTCGGAACCGAAAAGAGCGGGGTTTTCGAAGGAACGCAGATGATGCGGGGCGGAAAAACCGATGTTCTGGAGAGGTATGACAAGATAGTCGAAAGGCAGACCGACTTCCTTAAGGCGTGCGAGGCAATCGACAAGACGCCTTCCAAGATGGCGCTTGAAATCGCCTATGAAAAGATGCCAGGGCTCAAGGCGACTTCCGGATTCACTGAGACCATGGAGACGGGCATAGAAAGCATGAAGGTAACCGAAAAAGCCGGAAAGAAAACCAAGGAGGTCGGGGTTTCCGATGAGACAAAGCAGCTGCTGATTTATAATGCTCCGCAGCTCAACGACCCTGACAGATATCCGGGCGGACCAGATAAAGAGGCGGTAAAGGATTTCTTCAAGGGCGCTGCGGATGGCGGGATGGCCGGTGCAATCCAGGGTAAGTTCGGCTCCAAGGACCCGGAAAAGCAGGCTGCGGTTGATGCGATTGCTGGTATAGGAACGGGCCTTGCCGACATGAAGAAAAAGGATTACATGGCTGCGGTGGAAACCCAGCTGGACATGAGGGCGGATTTGAGCCCGAAGCAGAAGGAGGAAGCGCTGGATTCCGCTGAAAAACTGTGGAAAGTGCCGCACATAAGAGCATCCATGAAGGACATTGCAAATGACTATGCAAAGGCAGGGGAGCAGGCTGCAGCAGCATATCCTGGATATAAGGAAGTGGAAAACAAGGCGCTTGAACAGCTTAAACCGCTGTATAAAGAAGATGAATTGGGACTTAAAAAAATGCTTATAGAAGACGCAGCCAAGCAGATGGGCGCCACGCCTCCCCCGGCAGAGCTGGAAATGTCCAGTTCGGAGGCGCTGGTAAGGGCGATAATCCATGAAACAAACAAACTAGATGAATCGAGCCTCTCTACGACTTGGGACAAGGAAGATAATAGGGTTACGAATCCGGAGCAGAAGCTTCTGCTGGAAATGATAGACAATGGCCTGTCGAAACCGCCGGCGCCTGCAAAACCCCTGGACGTAGCCAGCGTTACAGACGAATTCCTTTCCGAGAAAGTCTCCCAGAAACCAGGCGAGGCTACAGAAGATTATGTGGAGCGCATGAAGAAAGATGGCATCCTGACCGAAACAGGTGAAGCGAACCAGGAGAAGCTTACAAAAATGCAGGAAGACTTTTTCAAAACAAAAGAGCATGAAAGATTGCACGAAGAAAAGAAGAAGAGGCAGGAGTATGACAGTTTCTATTACGGCAAGGAATCAGAAAATGCCCTCGCAGCTTCGACCGTGATACTCACCGCGATCAAGAAAGGCGACAAGCTTGGTACTGCCGCTTACAGCGACGCTATGGACGGCATAGCCGGCGGAAATGCGGATAAATGGGGCGACGCGGCAAAGGAAGCTGCAAAATACGTAGAGCAGCAGGAACAGAAGAAAGAAGTAAAACGGCAGAAGGAACTGAAAAGCCTTGGCGAGGAAAAACTAGGGTAGAGCAATGAAAACATTCGAGGTTTTGCGCACATCACCCGTCAAGAGGCTCAGGAGCCTGCTTACCAGCGGGAATCTGTGGCTGTATATACTTTCGCTCATCAGGATAAACAAGAGAATCCACGCCTACAAACTCGACGAGGAAATAGACAAGGAATATTTCTTCAAGCCGAACAAGGTAATGATATATATGGTATTATACAAGCTGGAGAACGAGAAACTGATTAAATCCGAGTTTGAGGGGAGAAGGAAATACTATACCGTAACGAAAAAGGGCGTTGAGACGCTTGAATTCGCCAAGGAGTATTTCCGCCTGCTGTCCGAAAAGCTGTGATTGCGATGCGAGTTGTGATAACCGGAATGCCCGGCACGGGCAAGACGAAGATAGCCGAAGAGCTTGCAAGGATTCTGAATGTCCAATTCATACCGATAAGAAGGGTTGTCGAGAAAGAGCATATATTCGAGACGAAAGGCGGGGAGCGGCTTGTTGATGTACGCAAGCTGGAAAAAACCCTTGGCAGGATGCTGAAAAACAGCAGGGATTACGTTGTGGAGGGACATCTTGCCTGCGAGATAGGAATACCCTGCGACTGCATATTCGTGCTCAGAACGCATCCTAAGGAGCTCAGGAAAAGGCTTGGGGGCAGGAAGTACCCGGAAGCAAAAATGAGGGAGAACCTGCTTGGCGAGATGCTTGATTACTGCGTGCAGAGGACTGAGGAGGTTTACAGGAAAAAACCCGTGGAGATAGACACCACTGGCAGGACGGTCAAGGCGACTGCCGGCAGGATGGCCGGAATGATAAGGAATAAAAAGAAAAAAGGAGATAGGGTTGATTATTCGGAAGAACTGCTGGAGTATCTGGGGCTGAAAAAACATGGGCGAAGAAAAAAGGATTATTGAGGCTGCTCTTTTCATCAGCGCAAGGCCTATGTCCCTTGAGGAGTTCAGGACCCTTACCGGGGTAGGAGCGCTCGGCTACCTCAGAAAGGCGGTTGCGGAACTCCAGAAGGACTATGAAGACAGGGGAAGCGCTGTTGAAATAGCCGAAAGCGAGGGAAAATACCTGATGCGGATTAAAAACGAGCATGTCGAAAGGGTAAAGCAGTTCGCTCAGGACACCGAAATAAGCAAATCCGCGCTTAGAACCCTTGCATATTTATCCAAAAACGACGGGATGCTGAAATCGCAGCTCGTCAAGAAAATCGGAACGCACGTTTATCAGAACGTGAAGGAGCTGACCGATGGCGGCTTCATCAGGCAGCAGAAGGCCGGAAGGAGCTCGAAGCTTATCCTTACGGACAAATTCAGGGCTTATTTTGAGAAAAAGGAATAATAAACGCCGAGGGAGTTGAGTGAACTTCGTTCACAGCCTCCCTCTCACTGCTGCAAGACTTAGACGCCGAGGGAGAGATTTGAACTCCCAAGCCCTTGCGGGCACCAGATCTCAAGTCTGGCGCACTACCGGATTATGCGACCTCGGCAGAAAACCCTACTAAGGCACCTCTAATGTGGGTTTCTCTACTTCCGACCTGAGGATTGCCTCAGGTTAAGTCTGAAAGACGCGAGAGAACTTCGTTCTCTGCGCCCATTGTTGGGATGACAATCGGGAAACCTAAGTAAGGCATAAGTTTTCTTTCCGTGGTTGGTTTTAAAATAGTTATCTACGAAATGGATTTGCGGGTAGATTTTTATGAAACTCAAGGAAACTGACGGCGCAGTTTATGAACTGCTCAGGGAGGAACTCAATTACCAGAAAAATACGCTGAGGCTCATAGCTTCGGAGAATTACACGAGCCGGGCCGTGATGGAGGCGACGGGCTCGATTGCGACGAACAAATATGCCGAGGGATATCCCGGCAAGAGATACTACGCCGGAAACAAATACATAGACGAGATCGAAACGCTCGCCATAGAAAGGGCAAAAAAGCTTTTTGGGACAGTGCACGCGAACGTACAGCCGCATTCCGGAGCGTCCGCAAACATCGCGGCATTTTTCGCGTTTCTGGAGCCCGGGGACAAGTTCATGGGACTCGAGCTTCCGCACGGGGGGCACCTCACGCACGGCTCGCCCGTAAACTTCTCAGGAAAATGGTTCAAGGCGACGGCTTACGGCGTGGACAAGGAGACGGAAGCGCTGGACTACGATGCGATAAAAAAACAGGCGGTTCAGGAAAAGCCGAAGCTTATAATCTGCGGATACACCGCTTATCCGCTAATAATAGATTTCAGGGCATTCAGGGAGATATGCGACGAGGCGGGCGCGGTGATGATGGCGGATATAAGCCATTTCGCCGGGCTTGTTGCCGGGGGAGTCTACAATTCTCCGGCGCCCCATGCGGATGTCATAACCACGACAACGCACAAGACGCTGCGCGGGCCGAGAGGCGCGATGATAATGGGCGGAAGCGAGGAAAAGGGAAAAACCGTGGACAAGGCGGTATTCCCCGGCATGCAGGGCGGTCCCCTGGAGAACGTCATAGCCGCAAAAGCAGTATGCTTCCATGAGGCGCTACAGCCGGAATTCAAGAAGTATGCCGCACAGATAGTGAAAAATGCAAAGGCGCTCGCGGACGAGCTTGTAGCGCACGGTTTGAGGCTGGTTGCGGGAAAAACCGAAACACATCTTGTGCTGATCGACCTTACGCCCAAAGGCATAACCGGGAAGGATGCGCAGGCCGCGCTCGAGGAAGCGGGCATCATAACCAACAGGAACACCATTCCTTTCGATACGCGCAGCCCATTCATAACAAGCGGACTGAGAATCGGGACTCCCGCACTCACAACAAGGGGAATGGGGGAAAGCGAGATGAAGCACATCGCACAGATGATGGTCAAGATAATAGAAAACCCGAATGACAGCGAGCTGAAGCTCAAGACAAGAAGCGAAGTCGGAGAGCTTTGCAAGAAATTCCCGGTTTACGAGGAGCTCGTTTATTGAAAAAAAAGAAGGAGTAAATAATAAAAACAGGGCGAACCCGATTGGGGGCCGCCCCAAACTAGTCACTGATCAATTTATTTTTTCTTTTTTGCTTTTTTCTTTGATTTCTTCTTTGCTGCTTTTTTCTTCTTTGCCATTTTTTTTCACCTCAAATTTTGGTTTCGTTATTACAACAAAAAATAGTTTTTTAAATCTAATTGTAATTTTTGCCAAAAAAAGCCGTTTTTGAAACTTTTTTGAGCAAAAAACGGCAAAATTTTCAAAAAAACTTATTTTTCTTTTTTCACAACCATCATTGGGTAGGGAATTTCTATTTTGTTCTTTTTGAATTCCTTGAAGATTTCCCTGTTCACATCAGCAAGCACGCTGAACTGGTTCCGGTATCCGTAGACGAGATAGCCGAACTTGAATTTCAATGCGTAGTCCCCGTAGCCGTCAAGCCTCGCAAACGCGCTGTCCTTCACCAGGAATTCGTTTCTGCCCTCCACGTTCTTTACCGCCTGCTTTATTGTTTCCACGACCTTGTCCACATCCGATTTGTAGGAAACGCCTATTGTGTAAATGACTCCGGTCTCGTCTTTCGGAGTCGATTCGTTTTTCACGATAGATTCCGCGAGCTTCGCGTTGGGGACGATTATTTCGTCTTTTCCCAGCGTGATCAGCTTCGTTGTTCTCCACCCGATTCTGTCCACGACGCCTTCCTGTCCGCCCTCAAGTATTATGTAATCCCCTTCCCTGAAGGGCTTGTCTATGAGTATGTGGACTCCGGCAAAGAAATTGCTCAGCGTTCCCTGAAGCGCGAGGGCGACCGCAAGGCCCCCTATGCCCAGGCCGGTTATGAGCGCGGTTGTGTCCAGACCGGCGATTTGGAGGATGAAAACACCGAAAAGAAGGAATACTGCGATCCGTATCACGTTCCTGACGAACGGGAATATGTTCCTCCTGCTTATCTCCTTCCTTTTTGGGGGCTGTATCTTCATTCCATACCATACGAGCGCAACATCTATGGTTCCGGAAATCAGAAACGCGAGCACGGCAAGCATAAGCATGAGGTAGATGTCGAATTCCGTGTATCTGCCGACAGTGAGGCCCGGGTAAACAAGCTCTATGGATATGAAAAGCGCCGTGAAAACTGCAAGGGGCGGGAAATACCCGGAAACCACATGCAGCACTTCATCGTCCAAGGTCGTCCTTGTCCTGCCCACCGCGAACTTTGCGACCGTGCGGACGAGCATCAGCAGAAGCTGGAATATTATGGATAGTACAACCGCAAGGATCACGAATGTAAGGATGCTGCCTTCGGGCACCTCTATGCCGTAACCGGCAAGGGTATTCTGGATCAATGGTTCGATGAAGTCTTTCATGGTGGGATAGGACAGATAAACTTTATAAACTTATAAAAAGCAAATAGCACTGAGAAGCGGCTGTAGTCTAGTAAATTTTTGCTGCGGTTTTTCCTACGGCAAAAATTTAATTAAAAGGTCCTGGGATTTTTCTCAGCATCCGGATAATGGTAGGATTTTGGCTTCCCAAGAAACTTCTTTCGGTAACGGCTTCGCCTCCAAAGAAGTTTCAACAAGAAAGGAAAAAGCCAACGACCCGGGTTCGAGCCCCGGCAGCCGCAGTTTTTAATCCTCTTCCATCTGGGAGGCTTTCTGGAATATCTTGACCATCTTGCTCTTCACGGTAATCGGTATCGGCACCGCGACTTCAACAAGCTCGACCGTTATCTCGTCGTGTCCCTCATCGACCGTGACGACCTTGGCCCGTTCGCCCTTGAAAGGACCGGAGGTCATCTCCACGATGTCCCCGACTTCTATGGTCATGATGGGCTGCTTTGTGAGCACGAGCAGCTTTTCTATCTCCTTTGTCTCTATCGGCGTCTTGAGGAAGCCCTTGACGTGCCTCACCCTCTGTATGAGCTTTGCAAGGATGTTTTTGTCCGGAACTTCCACAAACAGGTATCCCTTTATATTCTCTATATATACTATGGAGTAAACGTCAAGCTTTTCCGCCCTGGCCTTCTTCTCGAGCATCTGGGCGATTATCTTCTCCTGGCCGGAGGTTACGCGTATAGTGTATATCATGAAGCCACCTTTCTCTAAATAAGATTAAAAATCATCGATATTACCAGCCCGATCACGCCGAATGCGATCATGCCCGCGGCGGCGACCTTCGCCACCTTCCAGTATTCTGTCGGCGTCGGTTTTCTGGATATGTGAAGTATCCTGATGCATCTTTTAATCAATTCTCCTAATTCCAATCAATCACCTGTTCAGCCTACGATGTCGAGGTCGAGAACCTCGACGTCAGAACCTTTTTCGAGCAGATATTTGGGGAACTGCACGCCCGCGAGCACTATGAGAACGCGCATCGATGAGCGCTTCATCTTGTCCTCTATACGCGCGCCCCAGATTATGTGGGCATCAGTGTCTATCTTCTTGGCTGTTTCACCCACAACAAACTCTGCCTCCTTGAGCGTCATGTCCTGGCCCCCGATTACGTTGACAAGCGCCCTCCTGGCGGAAGTAACGTCCGCATCAAGAAGCGGGGAGTTCAGTGCTGTTTCCACCGCGACCCTTGCCCTGTCGTCGTGCTTCGCGTCTATGGAAGCCTCGCCGAGGCCGATTACCGCGTAGCCGGTGCTGGCGAGTATCGTCCTAAGGTCGGCAAAGTCCACGTTGACCAGTCCGGACTTCGTCACCAGCTCTGCGATGCCTTTTACCGAGCCTGCGAGAACCTCGTCGCAGACCTTGAACGCCGTGTTGAGCGGCAGGTTCGGGACGAGCCCGAGAAGCTTGTCATTCTTTATGACTATGAGGGTGTCAACGCTCTTTTTGAGTTTTTCAAGGCCCTGCAGGGCGTTTTCCATCCTTACCCTTCCTTCCGAAACGAACGGCAGGGTCACGACCGCGACGGTAAGCGCGCCCGCGCTTCTTGCGGCCTGCGCTATGATGGGTGCGCTTCCTGTGCCGGTTCCGCCCCCGAGGCCGCATGTAACGAAGACCATCGAGGCGCCGTTTATCGCGTCCTTTATTTCCTGGAGTGATTCCTTTGCGGCCTCCTCGCCGACGAGCGGGTTGGAGCCTGCGCCTTTTCCCCCGCTGACTTTTTTACCGATTATGATTTTCTTGTTTGCCTTTATTTTCAGCAGGTGCCTCGCGTCGGTGTTCATGCCCACGAGGTTCACCCCGTGGATTCCCATCTGGTAGAGGCGGTCGAGGGTGTTCGTTCCGCTTCCTCCGGTCCCGACAACGTAAATCTTCTGCTCCGTCTCCGCAAGGAACCTCATTATCTCCTCGTCGTCGGAAGACGGCTTTTCCCCGGGAGCCGGCGCAGTATCAGCAGGGCCCGTCAGTGGAAGCTTTTCCTCGGGCTTCGGAAGCTCCTGCGGCCTTTCCGCGGTCTCCCCAGCCTGGGCTGCACCCTCCGGCTCTGCACTCGTAACCGATGGAACGCTTTCCTTTTTTTCAGAATCACCCATATTTCCACCTGGGTAAAAACAGTGTTTTATATATCTAAAGCAAAAGGTATTTATAGGTAGCGAAATACTATTTTAGAAAACCAGGCAGGAGGTAGATTTTACGGAAATAATAACAGAAACATCCCTATCGCTCCCGCTCCTGAAAAAGGGAAAGGTGAGGGATACCTACAAGCTGGACGACGACATACTCATGGTCGCCACGGACAGGCTGAGCGCCTTCGACGTGGTTTTTAGGGAGGGCATACCGAACAAGGGCAGGGTGCTTAACGCCCTTTCCGCCTTCTGGTTCGGAAAAACAAGGGACATCATAGAGAACCATCTAATAACTACGGATATTCCCGAAGAGCTGCCCGACTACCTGAAGGGGAGGAGCATGGTCGTGAAAAAGGCGACCCCTGTGCTACTGGAGTGCGTTGTCAGGGGCCATCTCACCGGAAGCGGCTGGAAGGAATACCAGAAAAGCGGCACGGTATGCGGCATAAAACTCGAGGACGGCCTGAAAAACGGCAGCAGGATAGGGCAGCCCGTATTCACCCCGTCGACAAAGGCAGAGGAGGGCCACGATATCAACATCAACGAGCAGAAGGCGGAGGAAATCGTTGGGAAGAACACCCTCGAATTCGTGAAAAGGAAATCCCTCGAGCTCTACGAATACGGAAGGGATTACGCGTTCGACCGGGGGCTTGTCCTTGCGGACACGAAATTCGAGTTCGGATACAACGAGGAAGGCGGGATAATACTTATAGACGAAATCCTTACGCCGGATTCGAGCAGGTACTGGCTCAAGGAGGAATACGGGAACGGCAGGCTGGTGAGCCTTGACAAGCAGTTCGTCAGGGATTATCTGGAGAAAACGGACTGGAACAAACAGCCCCCGCCGCCCCCGCTGCCTCCGGACGTCGTGAAGAAGACATCGGAGAGATACCTGCAGGCGTACAGGATGCTTACCGGCGAGGAGCTGCCCGCTTTCTGAAGAACATGCCCTGCAGCCTTTCGTCGCGGCGGAAGTCGGCGAAGCCGGCCCTTTTCAGCCTTCTTTCAACTTCATCCGCCATCCTTCTTCCCCTGAGCTTTCCCACGCTGCCGGTGTAATGGTAAATCCTCGCCCCGGGCGCCGCTATCCTGTAAAGCTCTGCATAGAAAACTGCGGAATAAAGCTGGGGCGCCTTTGAAAATCTCGGCGGGTCGTGTATTATCGCAGAAAAGGAGCCGTTCTCCAGATTTTTGATTTCCTGTGCGATGTCCCCGATTCTTGTTTCTATGCCCTTGCCGAACAGCTTTTCGCTCCACGGATTCCATTCCGCGAGTTCCAGGACCTGCCTGCTTATTTCGAAAGTGACTACTTTTTTGGATTTTTTCGAAGCCTCGATCGCGGTATAGCCGAGGCCGGCGCAGGTGTCAAGCACGCTGTCGCCCGGCTTTATGCCGAGCCCTTTTACGACTTCGCGTGAATAGTCGAGGGGCGTTTCGAAATCCTTCACGAGATGCATTCTCAGCCCGTCTATCTCCAGTATCGGCACTCCGTTGTAAAGGCGGAGCTTGTAAAGATGGCCGTCGAACATGGAAAGGATGTGGCGGCGCTCTCCCTTCTCCACGTATATGTTTCCGGCATCGTCCGTGAAATAGACTGCACCCTGCTTTGTTTCAAGGATTTTCCTGAGTTTTCTGGGTTTCATAAAATCTTCATGCGAATGTTATTTCCTCTGCGCCCATGAAATCCTGCAGCACTTTCGGGATTCTGACCGTTTTCCTGTCTTCCTGGAAATTTTCAAGGATAGCTATGAGTGTGCGGCCCACCGCTATGCCGCTTCCGTTGAGCGTGTGGACGCATTCCAGCTTTCCGCCCCTCCTGAACCTTATGTTCGCCCTCCTTGCCTGAAAATCCACGCAGTTCGAGCATGAGGATATCTCGCGGTACCTGTCCTGGCTCGGAAGCCACACCTCCAGGTCGTAGGTTTTTGCGGAAGCGAACCCGAGGTCCCCGGTGCAGAGCTCCACGACGCGGTAGGGAAGCTCGAGAAGCTGGAGTATACGCTCGGCGTCCTGCGTGAGCCCCTCCAGCTCGTCGTAGCTGGTTTCCGGGGCCGTGAATTTCACGAGCTCGACTTTGTCGAACTGGTGCTGCCTTATCAGCCCTTTTATGTCCTTCCCGTATGCGCCGGCCTCCCTCCTGAAGCATGGCGTGAACGCGGTGATTTTTATCGGGAGCTGCGCTTCGTCCAGTATTTCGCCCGCATGCATGTTCGTAAGCGGCACTTCCGCGGTCGGTATCATCCAGAGCCCGTCATCCCTGCAGCGGTAAAGCTCGTTTTCGAATTTCGGGAGCTGGCCCGTCCCTGTCATCGCCTTGGTGTTGACAAGATAGGGCGGAGCGATTTCCGTATAGCCGTGCGTGGTCTGCACCGAAAGCATGAAATTTATTAAAGCGCGTTCGAGCTTTGCAACCGGCCCCTTGAGTATGGAAAACCTGTGTTCTGCAAGCTTCACGCCCCGCTCGAAGTCTATCCAGCCGGTCATTTCGCCTATCCGGTCGTGCGGAAGAACATCCCTGCTCTTTTTCGCAGGCCTGCCCCATTTCCTGACCTCCCTGTTTTTCCGCTCGTCCTCTCCCACCGGCACGGATTCGTGGGGCACCGCCGGCAGCTGGATGAGGAGCGCGTTTCTTTTCCCTTCCAGCTCCTCGGTTTCCACTGATATTTCCTTTATGCGCCCGCTTATGTCCGATGATTTTTTAATCTCCTTGTCGGCTTTCTTGCCCTCTTTCTTCTTGTTGATTATCATTATGTTGAGCCTGTTCCTTTCCGCCCTGAGCTCCTCCTCCTCTTTCTTGATGTCCCTCCATTCCGAGTCAAGCTTTATTATTTCCTTGAGGGCCTTGAAGCTGTCCACGGCGTAGTTTCTTTTCTTCAGGGCCTTTTCCACAATCTCCGGATTATCCCTTATGAAGCGGATGTCGAGCATGACTTCAACTTTATTGCGATATGTTTTAATACTTTGAGAGAAATTTAACGTCCATGCACATTCTCAAAAAGAAAGTGAGGGCCACCATTCCCGCGCTTCTCTATTCGCTGGGCTTCATGGTCATCCTGATACTTTCGGCCGCGTTCTCGGAGGCGATACGTGCCACCCCGCTCATAGGCATGATAATGACCACCGCCCTGGTGGTCTTCTACGTTCTTGCGATATATTTCCTTTTCAAGACGGCGGCGGACCTCCACACCGAATCCGTGCAGGCCGCGGCATTCTCGTGGTTCTGGTTCGTTGCAGCGAACCTATGCATAATGTACATAGCGGGTTCGGCATTCGTAGGTGCACTGAACAAGACGAGCCTTGAGGACGTTGAAATAAACAGCATGTACAACATACTTCTGGGCTGGATAGTCGCGACGCATATTTCAAAATTTATAAGCAGCCACCTGTTCGACCTCATGGTCGGAATGATGTCATGGCTCGTGATATTCGCGCTGTTCTTTTCGGTAAGCGCGGGGATAGTGCCGACCATAGGGGCAAACCACGTCTACATAGCGGGCGCGGTGCTGATATTCTCGATATCCTATTTCCTTGTGCTCTACATGAATAAACGCAGGATGCACAACGGCAAAAAGAGGCAAAGGAAAAGATAGCTAATAAATGTCGCAGATTTTCTGCAGCGCGGCAACTGCATCCTCAAGCTTTCCCTGCCTGTTCGTAATCACAACAGCGGGCGCGCCGGTGAATGCGGAATATGCCGCAAGGAATGCCTTGTTGAGCGCGTCGTGCAACGCAACGTCGTCAACGTCCCTTTTCCTCGTGGGGTCCTGCGCCCTTCTCGCTTCAACCTCCTTCGGGTCTGCTGTAATAAGAACGAGCGCATCGACATCGAGGCCCTTCAGGAAATCGAACGGGAGGCCGGGGTAATAGCCTGCGGGAGTGCTCACCGAGCAATGCGTGTCAAGAATGATTTTCCCCTTCTCGTGCGAAAGCTTCTGCGCGACAAGCTTCTGTACTTCCTTCTGCTCCTCAACCGGAAGCTTCCTCATCTCGTCCCTGTCCTTTATTCCGTACTTCTCCTTTTCTATCTCGAACATCAGGTCCCCGTAGTTCAGAATCCTGTGTCCGCTTTTTACGCCCTTCAGCACGGTGGTTTTTCCCGCGCCGGGCAGTCCCATCACTATTATCATATCATGCACCTCAGCTTGCAAGCCCCTTGAGGACCGGCATTAGCTCGAACATCTGCTGCTGCTCCATCTGCTCGTACATCCTGTAAAGGATACCTACCGTAAGAAGTATTCCAGTTCCTGTTCCAAGCGCTCCGGTAAGGTCCGCCACCCCGGCAAGAAGACCCACCGATATCGAACCCAGAACTGTAAGCGGGAAGATGTTCTTGTTGAGTATGCTCTCGAGCATCCTCGGGTCCCTCCTGAATCCGGGAATCTGCAGTCCGGAGCTGCTCAGCTGGTTCGCAACGCTTTTCGCGTCCATGTTGGCGGTTTCTACCCAGAAAAGACCGAAAAGAAGCGACAGCAGTGCTAGGCCTATCACATAGGCTATGGCATGGACCCATTCCGGAATGCCGAAAAGTGGCGTTGTTGCGTTCGTAATGAACTCCCAATGCGCAAGCGTGCCACTTCCCGCATATATCGGTGTGAAGAAATAAAGGAGGCCGTCGCGCAGCTGCCCCTGGGAATCCACGTATCCTATCGCATGGACGAATCCGGTTATGTCTATGTCCGTGAAAGGAATCGTGAAATGGTCGCCCTGGAGCGCTGTCCCGAAAAGCTGTATGTTGAGTATGAGCGCGGAGGCGAAAATGACCGGTATGTTTGAGACGTAGAAGTATTTCAGCGGAAGCTTCGGCACGAGCCCCCTTACGCGCTCGAACGCGATGGGGATCTCGACTTTCACGCCCTCCGCATAAACTACTGTGAAGAAAACCAGCGCGGTGAAGATGAATGGCGCGAGCGCAAGCAGCGCGTTCGGCAGCGCCTCGGCACCGCCTTCGGACATTATGTCCACTACGCCCACAGGTCCCATTATCAGGTTCATCACCCCGGTGATTACGGCAAAGGAGACACCGGCCGCAATGAAAAGGCTTACTCCGCTTCCTATCCCGTACTTGGTCATTATTTCGTCAAGATAAAGTATGACTATCGAGCCCATGGCGATCTGCAGGATGACGAGCGCCATCGTGAATGGTGCATGCATGGCCTGCGAGCCGTCCGCAAGCGTCACTATGCCCTCGCCGAAGTTCCCGAAAAGCGGGACGATGCCCACCTTAAGAGTCACCACGAATATTACTCCTTCTATGAATGCTAGAAGTATCGCAAGCACTTTCTGGGTTTCCAGGAATTTCCTCTTGTCGTCCTTGTTTTTCATGTCAAGGTTGAGTATCCCGGCGCCGTTGAAAAGCTGCAGGAAAATGCTCGCGAACACTATCGGCCCGATACCCGCGGTAAGAAGGCTTCCTATCTTTGAAGCGGTAATGGTCTGCAGAAAATCGAGGCTTCCGGCCTGATGCACCACGCCAAGGCATGTGGTGTTGTACATCATAAAGAACAGGACGAGCGCCACCCCTGTCCAGATGAGCCTTTCCTTTGCGGTCGGCGGTGCGGCGGGAGCCTTTATCTCCGGAAGATGGGCCGCAAGCGAATGGACGATTTCGAACAGACCCATTCAGTCACCCTCCGAGCTTCGAGATTTCCCCGCCTGCCGCTTTCACTTTCTCCTCCGTCCGTTTGCTCCAGCCCAGTGCCTTTATGCTGAGGGGAACGGTGATGCTTCCGGTTGCAAGTATCTTCCCTTTGAATTCGAAAACGTACTTTTCTCCTTTCTTCTCCAGCTTGCCCGTAATGGCGCGCTGGTTGATGTCGTAAAGATGGGAAACGTCCGTGCGGGGTTTTTTCACCGGATTCACGAAACCCCTTGCAGACCTTCCGAAATAATCCTTGTCCTTTGCCGTGAGATAGGTTCCCTTGTGCTTGCAGAGGCCCGCCTTTCCGACTCCTCCTCTTGTTCCCCCTCCGCGGCCCCTTTTGATGTTGCCCCTGCCGTGCGAGCGCGAGGCGAGATATTTCCTGTGTCTTCTTTCTTTTCTTTTGACCATGTTTTCCACCTTACATCATGCGCCTGAGCAGCAGCGCCATGTTTTCCCTCTTTCCGAGGTCCCCAAGCGGATAAGCCCGTTTGGTGTCCTTGAACCCCTTTCTCGGCGGGTGAAGCATGAAAACCGGGTCGGCGAGGTCGGAAATCTTTTTCTTCCCGCCGAAAACCTCCTTCGCCGCCTCATTTACCCTGTCCTTTTCGAGAAGCCCGCTCAGTTTCTTGGAGCCTTTCCTTCCCCTCTTGTAGAGCAGCCTGAAAAGGGTCTCCTCGTCTATCTCGCCGAACGTCACGTAGTCCTTCACGACGCCGAGCATGCCGATGTTCTGCTTCGAGCCTTCCAGCACGACGCAGTGGTTCGGCCTGTTGAGCCTCAGCAGTTCCAGTGTCTTCTTGATTTTCGGCTTGATTTTTCTTATTCCGCGAATGCAAACAACAGCTATTTTCATCGTAATCCCCTCATTCCGGAGCGGGCTTGAGCAGGTTCAGGTTGTCGAGCGCCTTCAGGGTCGCCATCGCCATGTTATAGGTGTTTGAACCCCCCGTCGTCGAGCTCCATACGTCCTTTACTCCAGCCATTCCGAGAACTTTTTTGACTATGTCGTTTGATGCAAGGCCGAGGCCTTTCGGCGCGGGCTTGAGCGTGACCACCGTGCTTCCCTCCTTGCCCTCTATTTTCCTCGGGAGAGAATGCTGGCCGCTGCACCTGCATTCCCAGCTCCCGCAGCCGGTCTTTACCGATATCATGCATTTCTTGGCGTTTCTCACCGCATACTCCATCGCGGGCTTGAGCTCCTCGCTCTTCCCGACTCCCACGCCTACGTGTCCCTTCCTGTCCCCGATTACCACGGCCACCCTGAACTTGGTCCTTTTTCCGGAGTCCGTGACCCTCTGCGTGGTCCTGACTTCAAGCGTGTCGGACTCAAGGTCTGGTAGCAGCACGTCGATAATCTCAGGCTCGAGTATCGGCTTTCCGAGATTCAGGATGTCCTCCAAAGAGGTTATCTCGCCGGACTTCGCCATCTTGCCCAGCTCCGTCTTCGGGTCCCATGACTCCTTTTCAATCGGCTTAAGTTTTTCCGTTCCGCTCTTTTTTCTTCCTGCCATAAAAATCATCCTGCCAGAATCTTCTTCCTGACCTCCTCAAAAGAGGATTTCACGCCTTCGGGCGGGTTTGAAAGCTTTCCGGACGGCACCTTCTCCTCGCTGTAATCTGTCTTGAGGCCGGCGTCCACCGCGCCCTTGAGCGCCGCGAAAACCACCGCGCCCTTCGAAGGGGTGTGCATCCCGACGTCCAGTATGAACTCCTTCACTCCCTTCCTTGAGGCCTCCTTTCCTGCGTAAAGCCCCGCGAGATAGGCGCTCCAGACGTTCCTTTTCGACGGCCAGCTGTAAAGCTTCGAAAGCTTTTTCCCGGTGGCCGCCAGCATCGTCTCGTCGCCCTTCGGGTTGTAGACCACGAAATAAACGTCAACGTACCTGTTGCTCTTTCGCACTATCATCCTCGGCTTTCCGCTCTTCACGAGCCCGAGCCTTTTTTCGAAATCGGTCTTCTTCTCCCTTCTTCTCCTGAATGCGACCTTGAATGTCGGACCTTTTGCCTTAGTCATTTTTCTTCACCCTTTTCCTCCTTCTTCGGCTTTTTCGCGGGCGCCGGCTTCGCGGGCTTCGGCTTTTTCTCCGGAACCGCCTTGGGAAGCTCGAAATCTTCGGGGACGATGTCGTTGTCCTTTAGATAGTTTATCATCGCCCTCTTGCTCCTGAATAACCCGCTCTTCGCCTTCAGGTAAACGGCGCGTTTCTCCTCTTTCGGAAGAACTCCGAGCTCCAGAAGCCTTCTTATGAGCCTCCGCTGCGACCTTATCTTCATCATCCACTCCTGCTTTCGTTTGTCGCCGCCCCCGCCCTTCCTGCTGCCGCTGCCCCTGCTCTTTCTCTTTTCCTTTTTCCTCCTGCCCTTTTTCGGCAGGGCCTTCACGGCGCCTTTGTCTATCAGCGCCTGGACGTCGGTCCGCGTCATCGCGCTTTTGACCTCGCCGAGGCTTTCGGGGCTGATCCTTATCCTGTTCTCTCCGACGTTGAGAATGTCCGCCGCGAGCCTTCTTACAGTGTTAACCGCCATGAGTGTCACCCTTGTGGTTTTCCCTGAAGTTCACCACTTTTATGCCGTACTCCTTAGCCTTTTTAGCTATAATCGCCCTTTTCCTTGCGCCGAGCGTCGCGGCCATCCTGGCAACGACGTCCTTTTTCTCCCTGAGCATCTCCATGTCCCCCAGGTTCTTCACGAGGACTTCCTTCTTCCCGTCCTTCCTGAGCCCGCGGACGGATTTCTTGTTTCCGTAGCCCGCGCTCGGAAGTGCCCCGGCAAACTCGTATTTCCTTCTCTTCTTGTTCGCCGTTCCCCTGGGCTTTCTCCATCTTTTCTTGACCCTCTTGAGATGGCCGAGGTTGAGCGGATTGAAAGAGGGTTTCTTCTTTTTTCTTATTGTTTTCTTTTTGACCATAATATCCACCTACTCCGCCGAATCGAAAACACCGTCCTGGAAAACGCGCAGGTCCTTCTTCCTTATCTTCATCGCCGCCTTCAGATTCGCGGCCGTCTGGCCCACTGCTTCCTTGTCCGGCCCCGAAACGGTAATGTTCTGCCCCTTCACTTCGACTTTGGTGCCGCCCATTATCCTCGCCTTTCTTGGGTGCTTTTCACCTATGAAATTCTTCACAAGAACTCTGTCCCCCTTGACTTCGAGGGTGACCGGGAAGTGCGCGTAAAGGACCTTGAGCTGATTCTGGAACCCTTCCTTCGCCCCTGTCATCATGCTGCCGAGCAGGGATTCGACGGTGCCTATGTACGCCTTCTCCTTCTCGCTCCCCTGGACGACAAGCTCGTTGTCCTTTCTCTCTATCTTCACAAGGGCGGAGAATCTCTTCGTGACCGTGCCGTTGGGCCCCTTTGCCGTTACGTCCCTTCCTTTTATTTCAACCGTGACTCCTTCTGGGATTGCTACCATGCAAAACACCTAGTAAATGTAGGCGACGAGCCTTCCGCCTATCCTCTTCTCCTCCGCGTCAGCATTTGTCATTATGCCCTGGGAAGTGGAGACTATCAGCAGGCCCACCCCGATACCGGGAATGTACTGCTCCTCCTTCCTCGCCCATTCGTTTCTCTTGACCGGGAATCTCGGCTTTATGACCCCGCAGTCGTTTATCCTTCCGTCCAACTCTATCTCATACCACGTCTTCCTGCCGTCGTCGGTTTTCTTGAAGTCCTTGAGATACCTGTGCTCCTTAAGCACCCTGAGTACCTCGCCCACTATGCTGCTGGACCTTACAGTGCACCTGTTCTGTCCTGCGATTTCATGCGTTTTTATCGTGTTCAGAGCATCCGCGAGATGATCAACCATTCCATCAACCTCCGTATTTCCTGAAACCGAGCGCTTCCCCTATCTCCCTGAAGCACCTTCGGCATATGTTGAGGCCATACTTCCTTATCAGCCCCCTTGCCGTTCCGCAGTTCCTGCATACCCTTGTTCCCTTTCCCTTATACCTGTCGATGTTCTCGACGGTTTTCCTAGGTTTTTTCTCTTTCATAAAAATCACTCGACTTTTATCCCGAACCTGGCTTTCGCGAACTCAAGCGCCTCCTCCTTTGAAATCCCGTGCTTGCGGCCCGTCTTTGACTTCAGTATCCTTCTTTTCGAAACCCTTGCCCCGGGCCTTTCGAGCGTTACGCATACGTCGAAACCGTACATCTCTATCGCTGGGTCGTATTTCGCCCCGGGGAAGTCTATGTACTCCGCCACGCCGAACGAAAAGTTTCCGGCCCTGTCGAAGTTCGTTTCCTTCAGCACCTTTCTCTTTGCAGCAAGCGCCTTTTCAAGGAAGCTCTCCGCGTCCTTTCCCCTCAGCGTCACCTTGGTCCCTATCGCAAGCCCCTTCCTAAGCTTGAAAGCCGGCTCCCTTCTCTTTGCGTTCGTTTCAATGGGCTTTTTTCCTGTAAGCCTTTCGAGAAGCCCTTTGGCGTTGTCCAGCTTCTCCCCGGGCTGGCCCGTCCCTATGTTCACTGTGACCTTTTCTATGAGTATTTTTCTCATCGGATTTTCCCCGTTCATTCAGCCACCCCGAAATCCTTTCCGACAACGAAGAGATATTCGAGCACGGTCTCGAAGCTTCCGCTCTTGTCCTCGACAAGAGCCTCCGGCCTTTCGCCCGCCTTTCTCTTTATTATCTCCCTGAGCGTCACCAGCTTTCCCGAGTGCTTTCCCTCCTGGACAAGGCATCTCGAGCCCGACTCGAGCTTAAGATGCGAGGCCATCGTTCCCTCAGGCAGCTTCAGCACAATGCTGTCGCCGACTTTGACGTTGTTGTCCGCGGACATGTTTCTTCCGTCATGGAAAGTGAGTGTTATCTTGCCCCCTTTGGAGGTGTGCTTTTTCACGACCTTCAGGAGCTTGCTCCCGGTTTTCTTTTCATCCATTTCTTTCGGCACAAGCCTTCCCTTCCAGTCCACCGTGATATGGTAATGCTTTCCCGACTCGGGAAGCGAGACGATGTCCATGAGCCCGACCGGGAATTTCCTGTCCGTCCTGACGCTTCCGTCCACGAGGACCTTCCTTGAAGCGAGTATCCTGTTGGCTTCCCTCAGCGAGCCCGCGGCCTTCAGAACGTCCCTGAGCAGAACGCCCAGAGCCATGCATTTTCTCATCCCGTGCGGACCGGGCCTCGGCTTGATTATCCAGGTGTTGCTTTTCTTGTCAGTGATCGGGACCGCCTTCGGCACCGCAATCCTTTTCATGTGCTTTGTTCCTCCTCTCTTTCCCATACGTATCACCTTTTAGGAGCCGGTGCTTCCGGCGCTTTCGGAGCGGTTTCGGGCTTTGGCACAGGGGGTTTTTCCTCCTTCTTTTCCTCTTTCTTCCCTGCCGCCGGAGCCTCCTTCTTTTCCTCCTTTTTCTTTTCCGGCTTCTTGAAAGCCTCCTCGGAGAACAGCTCCTTCCTCTCCTTCGTCGGCTCGAGCGCGACGAGCATCAGGTTCGAGGGCTGTAGCGGGACGAGCTTTTCCTTCCCGCGCTTGTTTTTCATGGTTACGCCCTCGACGAAAACCTTTCTGTCCGAAATTTCCACCCTGGAAACCTTTCCCTCCTTGCCCTTGCCCGGGCCCCTGAGTATCTTCACCCTGTCGTCCCTCCTCACAAGGATGGAGCGCTTTTTCTTTTTCAGGGTCTTTCTCAAATCTTTTGAGAGATGAACGTGAAGGTCGTTCCTCTTTTTGTGGAGCTTCGCCTTGTAGTGTTTTTTTCTTTCGGTATCCGCTTTCATTTCAAACAACCCCCGAAGATATCGCGGCCACTTTCGGGAACCTTTCCGCGATTTCCTTTGCAACGACGCCCTTGATTTCGGTTCCAATGGGCAGGAAGTCGTCGCCCACGAGAACGACCGCGTTGTCCTCGAAGAATATCCTCATTCCGTTGGGCCGCCTGTATTCCTTCTTCTGCCTTACGATAAGCGCCTTCACGACCTTTTTCACCATGTCCGGCTTCCCTTTTCTCACCGAGGCCACGACGACGTTGCCGACTCCGAGCTGCGGGGACCTTCCCCTCTTGCCCTTGAAGCCGACGGCGCTTATTACCTTCACCACCTTTGCGCCGCTGTTGTCCGTGCAGGGCAGCTGTGAGCCCATCGTCAGCGTCTTTATAACGTTTCCTGTCAAACCCTTCATAAAAACCACCTTTATTCGGCAGCCTTGATTACTTCAATAACCGTCCATGCCTTGGTCTTGCTCAGCTTTCTCGTCTCGCCGAGATTCACCAGGTCTCCGACCTGCGCGTTGATGCAGGGCGGGTTGTGCGCCGCTATCCTGGACTTCTCCTTGGCCCACCTCTGGTATTTCGTGAGCTTCTTGGTTATGTCCCTTGCCACTATGGCGGTGTTCTTGCCTTTCGTGCTCACCACCCTGCCAAGCAGCCGCTCTCCCCTGACCTTGATTGCCGGCTTTGCATGCCTGTAACATTTTTTGTCGTCGCATTCTTCTGCCATATGACTACCTCTTTCTGACGTTTGCATTACATGCGAAGCCCCCTCGATGATTGGAGTGTTGAGCGGGCCCCTTCACTTCCCGTGGAATCCCGTTAATGAGACGAGGTGTTCGACGGTGCATCTGAGCATAATATATCTAATATAATATGCAGGGATGAATTTAGAGAGAAATATTTAAAAAGGATGGGCTGTCATCAAAATCATGGCAGCCAAAGAAAAGAAGCCCGGGAAAACCAAGCAGGAGATGGCACACGATTTATGGAGGCTTCACGAGAAAAAAAGCGACGTGCTCTACTCCTATGAGCTGTTTTTCCTCGGCATCGTATTCGCTATAATAGGCGCATTCTGGACAGAAGCGGTCTACGACTATTTCGTGGAGCTGGATGAAACAAGCATAACCTTCGAATTCCTCGTCATCATAACCGCCGTCTTCATAATCGCGATGATACTTGCATTCTACAAGCTGAACCAGCTCAAGAAGGAAGTCGACAAGATAGCAAGGGACGCGAAAAAGATAGAGGAGATGCAGGGAAAGAAATAGGATTTTAAACGCTTGCCCGCACAACGCATAGCAGGTGACCTTTACGAAAAGAACGACTTTAAACGGAAAAAGGGAGGAAGTGACGCCTGCCGTTAAGATGGGCGGGCCGCTTGTCGAAAAGAACGCCGGGCAGGAAAAACTGAACCGGGCGCTGATATCCGCTGCGGCGAGGGGCGTCCTGGCCGACGTCAAAAATCTTGTCGCCCAGGGCGCGGACGTGAATTATGTCAACGACGTGGGGGTGAACGCCCTCTATTATGCGAAACACCACCAGTACGAGGATGTCGCGGCGTTCCTTGAAAAAGAGATGAAAAACGAACGTAAAACACCATGATATTGCTTGTTTTGTGCATTTACACATAAATTCTGATTATCCACGTCGTAAAAACCCGTAATTTCGTTATTAGACGAAATATCGGACAGTAAACTTTATAAACAGGCCTCAGATAGCACAATCAAGGTGATCTATAATGGAATTGAAAACACTGGACTTGATAGCTTTGGTCCTCGTCATTATCGGAGGACTGAACTGGGGTCTCGTGGGGTTGCTCAACCTTGACCTGGTTGCGCTGCTCTTCGGAACGGGCTCGCTGCTGTCACAGATTGTCTACATACTGGTAGGCCTTTCTGCACTCTACATGATTTACTTCGCATTCATGAAGAAGTAAATCCATTTTTTCTTTTTTATTTCCTGTATGCTACGTAAATATCAGCTTCCAGCATCGTATCGTTCTCATAGAAATGGTGCGTAAAGTAGACGTTGCCCTTATTATCGATAGTTGCTTCTCCTGCAAGAGGCGAAACTATCAACTCGGGCTCTGTCCACTGCCCTTCAATCTTTTTAGACCTCCATATGCCGTAATCGCGTGAAATCCATAGTTCATCTTCAGCAGGGCTCAGCGCAGGCCACCCTTCGCTCCTGTTGGTGTTCACCGCTTCAACGTTTTCAGGTTCGCCCCACTCGCCGTTGACTTTCTTGCTTACCCAGACGTCAAGACCTCCTTTTCCTCCGGGCCGGTATGAATGGAAATACAGTTCGTTGCCGTCGCTGCTTATATGCAGTTCGCCTGTTTCATATTCCTCGGTCTTTAGCTCCTCATCAGCATTCTGCCAGTCCTGCCATTTTCCGTCTTTGAATTCAGCAGTGAACCAGTGTATGCCCGTGTATCCTTCCCGAACAGTACAGAACCACATCTTATTGCCCTGCACGAACTCGCATCCGTCTCCGGAAAGCCTGCCCGGGTCCTGCAGGAATATCCGCTCGGGTTCGCTCCATGCGCCGTTTACCCTGTGCGAAACGTATATTCCGGTCGCGCCGTCAAGAAGCTGCTTCTCTACCGGCACCCTTACGTCGGGAGTGAAGAAGAAATAAAACGTATTTCCGTCAGGCATCATGAAAGGCGAATCCTCCGCTCCCGCAGTAGTAATCGGCACGGGCATCGGCACTGGCGTTTCAAATTCTTCGGAATACAATTGCGGCGGGTGGAGGTCTGTTTCAGGCGTCACTTTCACGGCATCTCTCGGGATTGCTTCGTCTCTCGGAACAATGTAAAGGTGCTGTTCTTCCGGCTGCTGTTCCTGAGATTGTGGGGTTTCCTGCTTTATGCATCCGCCCAGTAAAACAGCTGCTAACAGGATTCCAAAAAGAAAAACCGCCTTTTTCATATTTTTGTTTTCAGATAATGAATTTATTTAAATGGAACATAAACACAATTTATCCGTAACTACTACATTTAAAAGGATTTACCAGAAATAACAATACCATGAAAGTAAATGACAAGCCAGACCAATTGCTTGCCGTCAAAAGGCAGCTTAAAACCCTGAGGGAATACAAGGGAACGGCGAGGCTGGCAGGCACATACAGGGTTCTTATAGAAAAACAGCTTACGAATGATACCAGGACGCTTATGGTAAGCAAGGCGCCGTGGATAATAGATGTATTCGAGAAGCAGATAAACCCGACAGTAAGGGGCGAGAACGTGCCAGCGGACGTCTTTGACGGCAAGGCTGCGGAGAATGCGATACATGCGCTTAAGCTTTTCGACAGGTTTCTGGACGTGTTTCCGGACATAAACGTAATCAACGATTACGTGAAGGCGATTACCGCGATGGGGCATGTGACGACCCGCAGGTACGAAAAAAAGACCTATGACGACAGGGGGAAGGAAAACCTTGTTTCTGTGAAACACAAGAGGGCGGGCATACTTTCCATCGTCGAAACCACATTGGGCGTGATGGAGACGTGGGAGCTGAAAGGCCTGGAAAACACTATGGCAAGGCTGCAGATGCTCGAATGGTCGATAGGCTGCGCATCAAGGATACTGCTCGTCCTTGACGGAAACAGCATACCGGATTACGATGAGAACGGCGTAAGAAGGGCGCATGCAACGCGCAACGAGATAGTTTTCGATTACCTGAACCGGGGCATTTTCACAATCGAGGAAAGGGGGGGCCTTGAGGATTACAGAATAGTGAGGAACCTTTTCGAAAGGCTGGACAATGAATTGGAGCAGCTTATAGAGAATCATCCGGGCGGAACAGAGGTCCTTCCTTTCTTAAGGGACATGAACGTAAGGCTTTCATGCTGCATAATCGAGCAGAATCCCCCGATTCCGGAAGTCATCGAGGCGTTCATAAGGACCGGAATAAGAGGAGTGGAAAACCTCCTGAACATGAATAGCATGGAAAAATTAAATTAAAAAAAGAAAAAACTACTGGTATTCCGACGGACATGGCGGGCATACCGGATTGGTTCCCGGACAATCGCTGCACGGGAACATCTCTTTCTTCTTGCAGCAGCAGCTGTCCCAGCCTGCTATGTTATCCACTCTTTCGAATCCGTATTTTATACAGGTGGTGTAGCAGGTTGTCGCTTCCTCCGCGGCGGCCGCACCGCATGCATCCGCAGTCGGATATCCGTGCCCGAGTATTATCGGGAGCCCCATCTGCCCGCAAATATAGTCGCAGTTCAATGACGGCGGATTCACGCATTTGCAGTTTCCACCGCATGCCTGTCCTTCGCTGCAATCGGAATTCTTCTCGCACTGCTCTCCTGCATCCAGCACGCCGTTTCCGCAGTAAGCGGGAATGTCAAGACAGAAGCACTCTATACAGATCTGTCCTTCGGAACAGTCGTCGTCGTATTCGCATTCCTCCCAGCCCTCAACGTCGCCATCGCCGCATTCGGCGGGCACTTCGCAGTCGCTGTCGGTGATGCATTCGTCCCTGCCTTCGCCCTCCACTTCAACGCACTGCTGGTTCTGGCACTCCGAATGCCTCGGGGTCTCGCACTGCGAATCGCTCCAGCACTGGTCTTCGCCGTAGCCCTGCACTGAAACGCACGCTTCATCCACGCATTCCCTGTGCGTTGCCTCTTCGCGCGGTATGCACTGGCAGTTCTGGCAGACCTCCCCTGCGGTCGGGCATTCCTTTGTTGCGGTATTTCCGTGGTCGCACTCCTCGGGCGGGTTTATCTTCCCGTCTCCGCAGAAAACCTCGATGGGCTCGCATTTGCATATCTTGCATTCGTAGCCTTCGGGGCATATCTTGAAGAGGACATTTCCTCCGTCGCAGTCTTCGTTGGGCCTTGAAATCTTTCCGTCCCCGCAGACTACGGATGTCTCAAGGTCGTGGCACATGCAGTCGTCCTTGCAGTACTTGCCTTCAGGACACTTGTTTGTGCTGGGACTGCCGTAATCGCATTCTTCCATGCCGGTGATCACGCCATCCCCGCATACCGCTTCTTCGGGCTCGCAGTCGGAATCGTACATGCACTGGTCTTCGCCCTCTCCTTCAACCACGATGCATTCGTAGTGCGAGCATTCGGTGTGGGTTATTGCCGTAACCGGCCCTTCAACCGTTCCGCAGTAATCGCCTATCTTCGGACAGAGCGGCGAATCCGTTCCATCTCCTTCAACAGCAGTACAAATTTTATTTTCAGGACATATCACGTGGCAGCATCTGCATCTTTCAGTTGACGGAGTATAAACGCCTTCCTGCGCCCTGCCCTTGGCAGTTGCATCGGCGGTTGTTTTCGCTTTCGCATAATCGAATGCTTCCCTGTCGCTTTTGCCTGCCATTTTCGCTTCAATAAACCAGTTTGTGAAATAGCTTCCGAATCCAGGCGTGGAACGACCCCATGCGGTCGTGTCTCCTGTCGGGGTTATTATCGTTCTTCCCTTTCCTGCAAGAGTCGGTGCGGCCATTCCGCTGTAGCATGAGAAATACATAACGGTAATGTAGCAGGAATCCATATCATCGAGGAAAGAGGCAATTTCATACGACCATCCGTCCCCTCCGTCCGCACTTCCGTGCGTCACCGGCGCACCTCCTGGTTCTGTCGCAGGGGTAGTGAACTGCGGATTGATATCCATAACGTGGTACTTGCCCGTACTGCCGGTATACTCCCAATTTGCAGCACCGCCCGTAAGCTCACCGAGGTTCTTTATCCATTTTGTTTCACCGGTCGTTTTATGTTTGTACTGCCAGTGTTGGACAGAAGCACCATGGGTTGAAAAATAAATGAAAACCTCGTCGCAGCATTTCGCATTGGTTATTATATTGTTAAGAGCTTCCGCAACACTGGTTATTGAGGTCTGCCCATCGCTCAGCGCATCGCCTTCTTTTGCGGTAAGATAGGTTATATCGGCATTGGAATAACCTCTAAGTTTCAGCATATTGTATGCATTCACGGTATCTGACTTGAACATCTGTTCGTCATAACCCTGCATGACCAGCCCGTACTTCTTCTTGTCGACGCCCTCGCAGCAGAGCTTGTCATCGAAAGGGACCGGAGTGCCAGCAGGAACTCCCGAGCCCGGAGCTCCCAGGGAATCGTACGTGAAGCGGTATTCGTAGGTGCTGCCCAAAAGCTCTGCTTCTTCGATGCTTGCATTTTCCGGATAGACTATCTGGTTCGGGTCAAGCCGTTCCTCCAGCGTTGACCAGTAGGTGATGCCGTTTATTACAGGAGAGAATTGCGCATCGTATACCTTGTAGTCCGCTGTGGCCTGGCTTACGAAAACGAATTTTGTCGGATGCGCAAACGGTGCGAACGGCTCGGAATCAAGGAAGAAGAACCACGTGTTCTCTGTTACATCTATATCGTAGTTGCCCTCGGGCCTCTTGATTGTCACGACGTCTCCGGAAACAAGCGGGGCATCAATCATGTAGACATAGTAATCCTGCCCCTTCACCACTTCGTTGACCACGAGGCGGAGCGCTTCCTCTTTTGTAAGCGGAGTTGCATATCCTATTGCCTCTCCGGTGGGCACGCAGTTCTCGGAATAATCCCTTTCAATCATTTCCGCGAACACGCCCATTCCGCCGGCGTCTATCGCATCCAGCTTCGTTACGAGAAGCGTTGCGGTGGAATTTGGATTGTCATAAAGATAGCCGTTGACCTTGGACCTGGCGGCATTCTTTTTCGCCTCAGCGCCCTGCATGTCAGAAATCAGCGACGCATAATCCTTGCTGCAGTCGACGCCGTTCCTTGCATAGGAATCCGCTTCTGAATAGTATTCAAGGTTCAAATCGATTACGTCAAGGACGGCAAGCTGCGCTTCTGCAAGCGGCAGGTATTTCGCATAACTGCCGGTAAGCTTGCCTTTTATGCCGTCGACTTTCGCCCTTGCAGCATCCGCAGCGCCCTGCGTTTCAGCCCTGCCTATCTCGCTGTTGAGGGCTTCGAGCTGCGGCCCGTATAAATCTTCAGGTTCTTCAGGTGCGGCCGGCTGCATATATGCTATATAGTAATAGATGCCGGCAGCAATAATCAGAACTGCAATCACTAAAACCCAGGGAAATCCGCCTTTAGATTCTTCTCCTGCCATGTCTCAGCATTAGAAGGGAAATTATAAAAATGTAATTATTTGCGATTAGTCTTTTCCCATTCGTGGATGGCAATCAGCGCCTCTCTTGCCTCGCGGCCGCCAACCCTGCTGAGCACGTGCATTATGTTGGTCCTGAAATCCGGGTCGTCGGAATCGATTGCGCAGAGATAGAGAAACGGAATCAAAACGTCCTTTTCCTTTTTCAAAATCGCTGCGGTGGCTTCTTTGAAGGCGGATGGATCTTTCAGTTCGGCAACAAGCATGAATAGGTCCCTGTCAAGCGGCAGTGCATCTGCCCTCTCCTTCATCCTTTCGAAGAATGAACGTTTCGGCTGCTCCGGTTTCTGCGCCAGAGCAGTATTTCTAAGGGTTTTGCTTTTCATGGTATATAACCATAAATACCTACATTTTATAAAACTTGTGAAACCAAATGGGAATATGGCAAGAACGATAATGGGGATTTTCGGCATAAAAGAGCTGAAGTGCCTTAAGGATTACAAGGGGGAGGAGAAAACAAGGCTCAGCAAAAGATACAGTGCCCTTGTCGAAAGTTATCCTGCATACAACAAAAAAATCTGGCTGGCAAAGGACAACGGCGAGGTGCTCCTGAGCGTGTATGCAAGGCAGCTGAACCCCGTCGTCAGCAAGAACGTTCCTGGCCGCTTCAGCCCGGAACTTGCCGGAAGCGCGGTCCGTGCGCTGGACCTGCTTGAAACTTTCATAAACCATGCTCCGGAATCCATCGAAGCCTACATGGGCGTCATCGAAAGCGTCGGGCAGATATGCCACGCAAAAAAATACAGGGAGAACATAATGCCCATACTGGATAAAGCCCTGGAGATAGTAAAGGGGCTAAGGCTTGACGACGATGCATTCCTTGGAACCAGGCTCTACCTGCTTTCCTCGTCAATAGGAAGCACTGCCTCGGTCATTTCCCGGCTCAACGAATACGAAATCAACGGGGTCGGCAACAGCAAGGTGGTGCGCATATACGAAAAGGTGGGTGACGAGATAGTCCGCACCCATCCGGACCGCGAGGAGCTGATAAGGATATACCTGCAGAGAGGCATAACCGCGATGGGAAGAAGGCGCAATTACGACAGCGCAAATGAGATACTGCGCATTTTCAGCGAAATCGACTCGGATATTGCGGACCTGATAAACGAAGATGAGATGGATCCCAAGTTCAAGGGCGGCCATCTTGACAGGCTGGTAAGGCTGAATGAGGATATAGCCGGTTTCCTCGCAAAGGGCAGGATTGCGGTCGAGGAATTCAGGAAAAGGCTTGAAATGGGCGGGATTCCGGCAATCGAGAAAATGATTGGAAAATAAGACTGAAAACTTCTTTTAAGGCACGGGTAGAAAGATGCTCCGGTTGTTTATTTTCTGCGCTGATAGAAGTATCCTACTATCTGACCGGCAGCAATTCCGAGCAGAAACAGAATGAACGGCAGCGGGTAATCGTACCCCCAGAATTCAACAAGTGCAATTCCAACGAGCATTCCTATAATTCCACCTATTGCGCTTCCTTTCTCCATCGGCTTCAGTTTTTTTTCCTGCTTCTTCCGGTAAATAAAGACAAATATCAGGGCAAGCAGAATCACGATCGCCAAGACGATATACAACATAACCGCAATAATGCATTTACGTTTTAAAAATCTAACGCCAAAAAAAACAGATTGCTCCGTTCGGGATTGACGGCTTTGCCGGCAAATTTTGGCCGGAGGCCAAAGCTTTCGAACCCGAGCTACTGGAGTTCTTCAAGGCCTTCTTCTTTCCTCAGGGCTTTTTCCAGGGTTT
>Ga0209164_1000890_pt1 | contig 48936 bp, 38 predicted proteins | sample MTBNYHSulfiMetaG_FD_187458 | JGI IMG/M metagenome (GOLD analysis project Ga0209164, IMG submission 187458) | Enrichment culture microbial communities from rom New York Harbor, USA that are MTBE-degrading - MTBE-NYH (New York Harbor Sulfidogenic)... | ecosystem: Environmental > Aquatic > Marine >... | reverse complement strand
CGCGTGTAGGAGCCGACGATCTCGTTGATGGCCTCGTCCTTGAAGGTCACCTGCGTCGGCCGCAGGCCGTTGCCCTCGACCTGCCGCGGCACCAGGTAGTTGCGCGCGATGTGCAGCTTCTCCTCGACCGTGTACCCGGCGAGGTTGATGATTTCCATGCGGTCGCGCAACGGCGGCGGGATCGGCTCGAGCTGGTTGGCGGTCGTGATGAACATCACCTTCGAGAGGTCGAACGGCAAGTCCATGTAGTGGTCGCGGAAGGTGAAATTCTGCTCGGGGTCGAGGACCTCGAGCAGGGCGCTCGACGGGTCGCCGCGCCAGTCGGCCCCGGTCTTGTCGATCTCGTCGATCATGAACAACGGGTTGTTGGTGCCGGCGTCGCGCATGGCACGGATCACGATGCCGGGCATCGCCCCCACGTAGGTGCGGCGATGCCCGCGGATCTCGGCCTCGTCGCGCACGCCGCCGACGCTGATGCGCTCGAACTTGCGGCCCATGGCCTCGGCGATCGAGCGCCCCAGGCTCGTCTTGCCGACCCCGGGCGGGCCGACGAAGCAGAGGATCGGCCCGTGCAGGTCGGCCTTGAGCTTGCGCACGGCGAGGTACTCGAGGATGCGGTCCTTGACCTTCTCGAGGTCGTAGTGGTCGCGGTCGAGGATCTCGCGCGCGTGGGCGATGTCGAGGTTGTCCTCGCTCGACACCGTCCAGGGCAGGGTGATGATCCAGTCGAGGTAGGTGCGGATGACCGGGTACTCGGCGCTCTGCGAGGGGATCTTGCCGAGACGGTCGAGCTCGCGCCGCGCCGCCTTGTCGATCTCCTCGGGCAGGGCGAGCTTGTCGAGCTGCTCGCGCAGCTCGTTGATCTCGGCCTGGGTCTCGTCGGTCTCGCCGAGCTCCTGCTGGATCGCCCGCATCTGCTGGCGCAGGAAGTACTCGCGCTGGTTCTTGTCGATCTCCTGCTTGACGTCGCTCTGGATCTTGGAGCCCAGCTCGAGGACGTCGAGCTCGCGGGTGAGGATGCCGATCAGGGCGCGCAGGCGCGCCTCGACGTCGGACTCTTCGAGCAGCTGCTGCTTCTCCTCGGTGCGGATGCGCATGGTCGAGGCGATGAGGAAGGCGAGCGGCCCCGGCTCCTCGACGTTGGCCGCGGCCATCTCGAGCTCCTCGGGCAGGTAGGGCACGAGCTCGACGATCTTCGAGAAGGTGCCCAGCAGGCTGGCGCGCAGGGCGTCGACCTGCTTGCCCTCGGCGACCACGTCCTCGACCTTGGAGATCGCCGCCACGAGGTACGGCGTCTCCTGCACGAAGCGGTCGACGCGCACCCGGGCGATGCCCTGCACGAGGATCCGCATCGTGCCGTCGGGCAGCTTGATCATCTTGTGGGCGATGCCCACCGTGCCCATGGTGTAGAGCTCCTCGGGCCCCGGGGTCTCGAGCTCGGCGTTCTTGGAGGCCACGAGGGCCAGCATGCGGTCGCCGGCGAGCACGTCGTCGATCAGCTTGATCGACCGCTCCTGGCCGATCGTCAACGGGATCATCGTGTCCGGGAAGATGACGGTGTCACGCAGCGGCAGGACCGGGAGAGCCTCGGGGATCTCCGTCGCCGACTGCTCGACCGGCTGGGCGGGCTCCGGCATGGTCATGCCTGCTCCTCGTCGGTCGAGGTGATCTGGATGCGCCGCGCGCCGGCGCGCTCGACGAGCGCGAGGCGCACCTCGAGGATGCCGGCCTCGTAGCTGGCGCTGCTGCTCTCGGGGTCGACGTCGACCATCAGGCGGACGTGCCGCTCGAAGGGGCCGTAATCCATCTCGACCTGCTGGTAGACGCGCCCGCCGGCCGTGGGGAAGACGCGCTCCCCGCGCACGACGAGCTCGCGGCGGTCGATGTACAGCTCGATGTCGCCGCGCTCCATGCCGGGGAGTTCGAAGCGCACGACGATCTCGCGCGTGTCCTCTTCGAAGTAGGCGTCGGCGGCGGGCTGGAACCCGCGGCCGCGGTACTGCGAGCGTCCGCTGATGACCCACGCGTCGTTGAAGGCGCGCAGGACCTCGCTCTGCATCTTCTCCTTGCTCACGGGACGACTCCTTGACCAGCGCACCCGCCGGCGCTCCGCCACGCCACGGGCACGCTCATGGATGCTGTGCCGCTGACTCTACCCCTCGTCGTCTCCCCCGTAACGATGGCGCGGGGCGGCGACCCCGGCCCGGCGCGGATGGTAGCATCTGCCCCGGCATGGCACGGAACGGACGCGAGGGGCGAGGCGACACGGGGGCGAGCGGGCCGCGGACGGCCGGCGGCCGTCTGGCGCTCGCCGCCGCCGTGGTCGCCCTCGTGCTCTCGCCGCTGGTCGCGTACGTGGCGGCCTCGTTCGGCGGCGGCGGCGGGCCCGGCACGCCGGCGGTCTGGAGCGTGCCCGGCGTCGCCCTCGTGGTGCTCTACGCCCTGGGCGTGCCGGCCGGCGCGTTCACCGCCTGGGGGACGGCCGGGAGCGGCCGCCTGCCCGTCGCCGGAGCCCTCGTCGCCGTCGCCGCGAACCTCGCCGCTCTCGGCGTGCTGCTCGGCGCGCGGGCGGGCGAGTTCACCTGGGGAGCCGGGCTGGTACTCTTCGTCGTCGTCTTCCTGCTGCCGGGGGCGCTGGCCGCCGCTGCCGCCGTGCTGCTGCGCCGGACCCAGCCGTAGCCCGGCTCACGCGCCGCTCGTGCCGCGCCACGGCCGCGGTGCCCCGCGACCCCGGCGCGCGCGCCGCCCGCCGGGCCCCACGGCCGCGGTGCCCCGCGACCCCGCCTCCCGCCCTCGTGCTGCGACGGGAGCCGCCGGGGGGAGAGCCGCCGTCGCAGCACGCGACCGCACTCTGGCGCAGGCCGGCGCGCGGCGCGAGAGTGACGATCCGGTCACCCCGGTGACGACGCGCCGACGGCGGCGCCACGTCCCCCGTGCATCCGTCGGCCGCTCCCTGTAGCATGACGTCGTGCAGCTCGCGTTCACGACCGTCGATGAGCTCTTCGCTCTGCTCGAGCAGGCCGGCGAAGCTCTCGACCACCGCGAAGTGTGGCCGCACCTCTTCCCCGTCGCCGGCTGTCCGCCCGCACTCGCGCGCGCGCTCGTCGACGACATCGTCCGCAACGACGAGCGCTTCGTGTGGGAGAGCGACGTGCACGTCGGCCTGGCCGCCTGGCGGGCGACGCGCCGCGACCTCAGCGAGGTCGTGTTCACGGTGGTCGACCTCGAGACCACCGGGGCCACGCCGGGCTTCGCCAAGATCACCGAGATCGGCGCCGTGCGCGTCGAGGGCGGCGAGCAGACGGCGACCTTCTCGTCGCTGGTCGATCCCGGGGTGGCGATCCCGGCCATGATCACGAAGCTCACGGGCATCGACGACGCCACGGTCGCCGGCGCGCCGCCCATCGCCCGGGTGCTGCCGCGCTTCGTCGAGTTCGCCGAGGGCAGCGTGCTCGTCGCCCACAACGCGCGCTTCGACCTCGGCTTCCTCGACTACGAGCTCGGCGTCCTCAGCCGCCAGTCTTTCCAGCGTCCCGTCCTCGACACCCTGCGGCTGGCGCGCAGGCTCTGTCCCCAGCAGCGCTGCTCGCTGGCCGCGCTGGCCGAGCGCTTCGACACGGCGGTGAAACCGGGGCATCGCGCCCTGCGCGACGCCCAGGCCACCGCCGAGCTGCTCGTCCTCTTCCTCTCGCGGCTCGAGGAGCAGGGGATGACGACCCTCGAGGAGGTGGCCCGCTTCTGCGAGCCCGGCGCACGGCGCAACTACCACAAGATCGCCCTCACCGAGGGCCTGCCGGCCACGCCGGGCGTGTACGTCATGCGCGACCGCGCCGGGCACGCGCTCTACATCGGCAAGGCCGAGAACCTGCGCCGGCGCACGCGCGACCACTTCCTGCAGCGACAGGCGCACGGAGCGCGGCAGGCGCTCGAGCTGCTCGAGCGCATCGACGTCGTCGAGACGGGCTCCGAGTTCGGCGCCCTCCTGCTCGAGCAGCGCCTCATCGCCCGCCAGCGGCCCCTCTACAACCAGCACGGCACCCGCGTGCCCGCCTACCACTACGCCAAGCTCACCGACGAGCCGTACCCGCGGCTCTACGCCACCCCGAACCTCCGCGACGACGGCGGCCTGTACGCCGGCCCGTTCCGCAAGGCGAGCCTGGCGCGCGCCTTCGTCGACTGCCTGACGAGCGCCTATCCGCTGCGCACCTGCGTACGGCTCCCGGCGGCGCCGACCGCCGCCGAGGGCTCTGCCGCGGCGGGGCGCGCGGGCAGGGGCGGGCGCCGCGGCGACCACCCCTGCCCGCGCGCCGGCACCGGCGCCTGCCTCGCTCCCTGCCGGCGTGCGCCCGACGGCGAGTACGACGAGATCGTCGCCCAGGTGCGCCGCGTGCTGCGCGGCGACGGCGCCGAGCTCGAGCAGCGCCTCGCGGCCCGCCAGGCCCGCCTGGTCGAGCGTCTCGCCTTCGAGCAGGCGCAGCGCGTGCAGGACCAGCGCGAGCTCGCCGGGCGCGCGCTGCGAGCGATCAGGCGCCTCACGGCCGCCCTGCGCGAAGAGGCCGTCCTCGTCTACCCCGCGCGGAGCAAAGGCCGTGCCCGCCTCTGGGGCGTGCGCGGAGGGGCGGTGCTCGTCGAGCGCGACGTCCGCGTGCGGTCCTTCGACCAGACCGTCGCGCTCGCCTTCCTCACCGAGCTGGCCGCCGCCGAGCGGCCGGCCCCGCCGCTGCCCGCCGCCGGCATCGACGAGCTCCTGCTCGTGCACGGCTGGCTGCAGCGCCACCGCGCCGCCGTCAACGTGCTCGATCTCGCCCGCGGCGACGCCTGCGCGGCCTGGCGCGCCCCCGACGGCGCGGCGCGTCCGGCCCTCGCCGCGGCGCTCTCCGACCGTGTGCGCCGCGCCGTCGACGAGGCGGAGCGGCAGCACGCCGGCGAGTCGTCTCGCGGCGCCGGCACGGCGGCGCCGGCCGGCGCCGCGCCGGAGGAGGGCCTCACGGCGTCGGGGGCCGCGTAGCCCGACCTCGCCGCGCGCCGGAGAGAGCGACGGGGGCGGCGGGCCGGCTCACGCCGGCCCGCCGCCCCCGTCTACGCCGTCACGCGGGACGCTGCGACTCAGGCGGAGGTCACTCCTCCATCGCCTGCGGCTTGCGGGCGCGCAGCACCAGCACGACGATGACGACGACGATCACCGCCGCCACGGCGATGGCGATCCAGAGGGCGGTGTTGCTGCCCGCTTCTTCCACCTCCGCCGTCTTCGGCTGGATCTTGAGGAAGTTGACGTACCCGCACCCGTTGCCGAACGGCGGCAGGAGCACGTTCCCGTTCGGCTCCGGCGTGTGCGTGTAGCCCTCCCACTTGTCGGTGTTGTAGGCCTCGAAGTCGGGGCCGTAGTCGGTCACGATGTACGGGCACTGCTCGTAGAGGATCTGCTGCATGCGGTGGACGTGCTCGAGGCGCGTCGCCGTGTCGAGCTCCTCGCTCTGCAGCTGGTACAGCTCCTCGTACTCGGGGTCGGACCAGTTGCAGTCGCTCCAGTTCTCGATCTGGCTCTCGGTGAAGTAGCTCAGCATCGAGCCGGGGTCGAAGTCGAGGTACCAGCCCCAGAGGAAGAGCTCGAAGTCCGGCGCGAAGGTGTCGCCCTCGTAGTTGTACATGCGGTCCATGAGGGCGCCTTCGTCCATCACCTCGATCTTGATGTCGACGCCGACGTCCTTGAACCAGCCGGCCATGAGCTTGGCGTACTGCTGGCTCTCGTTCGACTCGGTGCGCGCGATCAGGCTCAGACGGATGTTCTTGCCGTCCGCCTCACGGATGCCGTCGCCGTCGGAGTCGGTGTAGCCTGCCGCGTCGAGCAGCTGGTTGGCCTTCTCCGGGTCGTAGGTGTACCGGACGTCGTCCGGGGGCTCCCAGTGCCAGTCGGGGTCCGTGTAGTAGTTCGGCGGGATGATCGTCGTGCCCGGCGTCGTGTAGCCGAGCCAGATCAGGTCGACGGCCTTCTGCAGGTCGACCGCCCACGCCAAGGCCTGCCTGAACTGCGGGTCCCGGCACACCGGGTTCGCCTTGCTGTCGTCGCTGTCGTAGCAGTTGAACCCCATCTCGTTGAAGCCGTCGACGGCGATGGCCTCGGCGGTGATGCCGGGCACGCCCTCGAGCTGGGCCATCTGGTTGGCCACCAGGTTGGCGCAGCCGTCGATGTTGCCGGACTTGAGGTCCTGCAGCATCGTGTCGGAGTTGGTGAAGTACATGAAGTAGATCTCGTCGATCGCCGGCATCGGGCCGCGCCAGCCCGGGTTGGCCTCCATCTTCACGTACGAGTTCTTCTTCCACTCCACGCAGTTGAAGGGGCCGGAGCCGACGATCGGCGGGTCGTTCTGGAAGCCCTCGGCCGCGTCCTCCGCAGAGATCCCGGACCAGACGTGCTCGGGCATGATCGGCACCCAGTGGCGGATCATGTCGGGCTTGGGCTTCGAGCAGGTGAACTCGACCGTGTAGTCGTCGATGACGGTCGCCGTCTCGATGAGGTTGGTGTACGAGGTGAAGTTCTCGAGCTCGTTCTCGATGATGTAGTTGTACGTGAAGGCGACGTCCTCGGCGGTCAGGGGCTCACCGTCGTTCCAGGTGGCGTCCTGACGCAGGGTGAAGGTCCAGGTGAGGCCGTCCTCGCTCGTGGTCCAGTCGGTGGCGAGACCGGTCGACTCCTCGCCCTTCATCGGGCTCAGCGTCGCCGCGTCGTAGCCGATCAGCGAGTCGTACGTGAGGTACCAGATCTCGAAGGCTTCAGCGGTGTAGCCGATGAACGGGTTGAGGTTGTCCGGCTCGTCCGTCCAGCCGAGGCGGTAGATGACCTTGCCGGCATCGGCCGGCGCCGCCGACGGGCTCTCCTCGGCCGCGGCGCTCGTCAGCCCCGCCACAAGCGAGACGGCGAGCGCCGCGAGCAGTATCAGGACGATGACGATCGGCGTGCGGCGGTGACGCTTCCTCTCCATGACCCTCCCCTTTCCGCGGGCGCGGATACGTGAGCGCGGCCCCCCTGCGCCACGCTCAGGATAGCAGTATGTTTATCGTCGTGCCCGCCGGCGGTCAAGGCGGACTGGAGAAGGTCGGATCAAGAGTGGAGGTCGCGGGCGGCCACGACGGCGGGCCGGGGGGCCAGCGGCGAGCCGGCAGCGAACGCCTCGCGGCCCTTGCCGTCCGGCCGCGCCGCTCTCGTTTCCGTCCGGCCGCGCCGCCGTCGTTCGCTTCGGGCCGCGTCGCCTTCGTTCGCTTCGGGCCGCGTCGCCTTCGTTTCCGTCCGACGTTGACACGAACATATGTTCGTGCGACACTCGAGGTCCTCGCACGACCATCCAGCGACCCGGAGCAGCACGTGGCCGGCCGACCCACCCCCGAGCAGCAAACGCCCTCGCTTCCGGCGCCGGCCGGGCGGCCACCGCGTCACGGCGGCTCCGAGCCGATCGGCGTGACCTGGGACGAGCGGCGGCGGCGTCCCTCCTCCTTCGGCTGGCGCCGCCGCCGCTGGCGCGTGCGCCGCGTGCTCGAGCGCTGGGTCGTCGAGACGGGGTGGTGGAGCGACGAGACCCACGTCAGCCGCTCCTACTGGCGCGTCGAGGCCGAGGGGCGCGTGCTCGAGCTCTGCTACGATCGGCTGGGCAGGCGCTGGACGCTCGAGCGCATCCTGTCCTGAGCCGCCGCGCTCCCGCATACGGGCGCACGGCTCAGCGGCGGGCGTACACCCCGGAGGGGAGAGAACCGCGCGCGGCGGGCAGACTTGCCCTGGACGGGCGGTCGCCGCACGAGGGCGCCGCCGAAGTCGTGAAGAGGGCCACCGGGCGAGGCCCGTGAGGGGAGGCGCAGTGAGCGAGCCGAAGGTCGTCGTCCGCGCGGACGACATCGACGCCGTGATCTTCGACATGGACGGCGTCGTCACCCAGACCGCCAGCCTGCACAACACGGCGTGGACACGGCTCTTCAACGCCTACTTCGAGGAGCGCGCGGAGCGCACCGGCGAGCACTACGCCCCGTTCACCGACGACGACTACCTGCGGTACGTCGACGGCAAGCCCAGGTACGACGGGGTGCGCGCCGTGCTCGACGACCGCGGCATCGACCTCCCGTGGGGCTCACCCGACGATCCCCCCGACGCCGAGACGGTCTGCGGTCTCGGCAACCGCAAGAACGTCCACTTCGTGGCCGCCGTCAAGGACCGTGGCGCGCAGGTCTACGACAGCACGATCGACTTCATCCACGAGCTCACCGCCGCCGGCGTCCACGTGGCCATCATCTCGGCGAGCAAGAACGCGGGGATGATCCTCGAGTCAGCCGGAGTGCAGGACCTCTTCGAGGCCCAGGTCGACGGCGTCGTCGCCGCCGAGATGGGGCTGCCCGGCAAGCCCGACCCGGCGGTCTTCGTCGAGGCGGCGCGACGCCTCGGCGTCGCCCGCGAGCGCACGGCGATCGTCGAAGACGCGGTCGCCGGCGTGCAGGCCGGGCGCGCCGGTGGCTTCGCCCTGGTGATCGGGATCGACCGCGGCGGCAACGAGAACCTCGCCGACGACGGCGCCGACGTGGTCGTGAACGACCTCGCCGAGGCCGCGGTCGCCAGCTAGCTCGGCGCTCGCGCGCCGCCTCGGCTCCGGCTCGGCTCCGCCTCGGCTCCGGCGCGACAGTCCGGCGCTCGCGCGGCTCAGGGCTCGCGCGAGCCGCCCGCGGCCGGCCGCGGCGCGCCGGCCCCGCCGGGGGCGCCGGCCGGCGACCGTCGCAGGCGCCTCGCCACGGGGTCCGCGTAGCGGGTCAGCAGCGGCGCGGTCACGGCGGTCAGCAGCACGTACACGGCAGCCAGCGGAGCGAGCCGACGGTCGGTCGTGGCCGAGACCGCCAGGCTGGCGATGACGATCGAGAACTCGCCGCGGGCGACGAGAGCCGTGCCGGCGCGCAGGCGGCCGGCCACGCCGCTCGTCGCGCGCACGGCGACCCACCCCGTGGCGAGCTTGGTGGCCCCCGTGACGACCCAGAGCACGACGGCGAGGCCGAGCACGCCGGGGATCGCCGTCTCGTCGATGAGGAAGCCGAACGACACGAAGAAGAGCGCCGCGAACAGGTCGCGCAACGGGGCGAGCAGCTCGCGGGCGCGCTCGGCGATCGACCCGGAGACGGAGAGGCCGACGAGGAAGGCGACCACCCCGCCCGACACGTGACCCAGCTCGGCGACGCCGCCGGCCATCAGCAGCAGGCCCATGACGCTCAGCAGCACCACCTCGCTCTTCGGGTGCGCGAGGCGCCGGCTGAGCATCGGGCCGTGGCGGCGCGCGAGCGCCAGCGCGACGAACGTCATGCCGGCGGCCCCGGCGGCCCACCCGAGACCGGCCAGCAGGCCGCCGCCGGCGAGCAGCGCCGCCATCAGCGGGAGGTACGGGGCCATGGCGAGGTCCTCGAGCACGAGGATCGAGAGCATGCCCGGCACCTCCCTGTTGCCCAGTCGCCCGAGGTCGTCGAGCACCTTCGCCACGATGCTCGAGGACGAGATGTAGGTGACGCCGCCGAGCACGGCGGCGTGCAGCACGTCCAGCCCCATGAGCAGACCGACGATGAAGCCCGGGGGGAAGTTGAGGACCAGGTCGGCGAGACCGGCGGGAAGCCCGGAGCGCAGGCTGCCGACGACGTCGTCGACGACGTACTCGAGGCCCAGCATGAAGAGCAGGAGGATCACCGCCACCTGGGTGCCGATCTCGACCGTGGTCGCGTCGAGGCCGGTCGGGGCGAACGACCCGATGACGAGGCCGGCGAGGAGGTAGAGCGGGATCGGCGAGAACGCCGTGCGGGCGGCGACGCGGGCGAGCCCGGCGAGGAGCAGGAGGACGGCGCCGATCGCGATGAGGAGCAACGCCCCGTTCGTCGTCACCGCGACGACGCCGTTCACGACGCTACCCCGAACGGAGGAGGCGGCCCAGGGCCTCGGCGCCCTCGGGCGTGCCGACGACGACGGCCACGTCGCCCGGTCTGACGACGAACGACGACGGCGGGACGGGGACCATCTTGCCGTCGCGCAGGATCGCGACGATCGAGGCCGCCTCTTCGTCCTGGTGCTCGATCTCGTGCAGCGTGCAGTTGCCGCAGGAGGAGGCGGCGTCGACGCTGACCCAGTCGATCGTCAGCCCCTCCATGAGCAGCTGCGGACCCATCGTCGCCGCCTCGGTCACGCGCGACTGGCTGAGCACCTCGGCGAGCGCCTTGCCGTCCGCCTTGCTGAGGCGGAGGAGCTCATGGCACACGTCGGGATCGTCCGGGCTGCAGAGCATGAGCTCGGCGCGGCCGCTGTTGTGGCTGATGGTCACGAGCTGACCGCCGCTCTCCAGCGGGAACTCGAAGCGGACACCGACGCCCGGGAGGCGTGTCTCCTTGATGTCGGTCATGGATGAATCGTACCTCAGACCCGGGCGCGACGGACAGGGCGAGGCGGTCGCCCGGCGACGGCGACCGGAGGAGGCCTCGGCGCGCGGGCTCGGCGCGCCGGGGAGCCGGCCCGCCGATCGGCCGGCGGGCGGCATTGACACGAACATATGTTCGTGTCATTCTGTGTGGGTCCAGACGGAGGGCGCCGCGGTCCGGTCACCCCACCGGCCGCGGCCGCGACGCCCTCCTTTCGAGCACCGCACCCGTGAGCTTCGTCCACCTGCACACCCACACGGTCTTCTCGTTCGGCGACGGCGCCGCCCGCATCGACGAGCTCGTCGCCGAGGCGGCGCGCCTCGAGATGCCGGCGCTCGCCGTCACCGACCACGAGGGCCTCTACGGCGCCGTCCGCTTCTACCAGGCCTGCGCGGCCGCCGGCATCAAGCCGATCGCCGGCGTCGAGCTCACCGTCGAGCCCGTCGCCGGCGCCGGCCACCGTGCGGACGCCGCGAGCCGGGCCGACGACCGACGGCCGGGTGATCGGCGGTCGAGCCCTCGCGAGCTCGCCGCGACCGGGCGGCAGCCCGCGGGCGCGGAGGGCGGGGGCGGGGTCGACGGGGGCTCATGTCGGGCGGGCAGGCCCGAAGGGCGGCCGGGCTCGCCGGGTCGACATGGAGCGGAGCGCCCCCCGGAGACCCCGCCCCCGCCCGGAGCGCCCGCCTCGCCGCCCGGCGCCGCGCCCGTCTCGCCGCCCGCCTTCACTGCGCCGGCCGGCCTCGGCGACGACGGCCGCATCCGCCATCTCCGGGCGGCGGCGACGGTGCCGCCGGCCGCCGCCAGGGCCGCCGGCGGCCATCACCTCGTGCTGCTCGCCAAAGACTACGCCGGCTGGTCCAACCTGTGCCGCATCATCAGCGCCGCCCACCTCGAGCACCCGGGCGAGCCGCCGCTCGCCCGTCTCGAGACCCTCGCCGCCCACCGCGGCCACCTCGTCGCCCTCTCGGGCTGCCGGCGCGGCGAGGTCTGGTCCCGCCTCCTCGCCGGCGACCCGCAGGGCGCCCGCCGCGCGGCCTCCGTCTACCACGAGCTCTTCGGCCGCGACTTCTTCGTCGAGCTCCAGCACGAGCTGCTCCCCGACTCCAGCAGGTGGCTGCGCGCCCTCACCCTCCTCGCCCGCGAGCTGCGCCTGCCCACGGTCGCGACCAACGACGTCCACTACACGCACCGGCACGACGCCCCCCTGCACGACGTGCTCGCCGCCGAGGCCGCCAACCAGCCGCTGCCCAACCCGCTGGGGCGCAAGAACACCGAGCTCTACCTCAAGAGCGCGGCCCAGATGCGCCGCCTCTTCCAGCGTTACCCCGACGCCGTCGCCGCCCGCGTCGCCGAGCGCTGCCACCTCGACCTCGGCCTCGGGCGGCTCCTCTTCCCCGCGTACCCGCTGCCGCCCGGCGAGACCGCCTTCTCCCTGCTCTGGAAGCACTGCTTCACCGGCGCCGCCGAGCGCTACGGCGCGCTCACCCCCGAGGTCACCGCGCGCCTCGAGCGCGAGCTGCGCGTGATCGAGGAGCTCGGCTTCGCCGAGTACTTCCTCGCCGTGCGCGACATCGTCGAGTTCGCCCGCGGCCGCGGCATCCTCTACTCCGGCCGCGGCTCCGCCGGCAACAGCATCGTGAGCTACGTGCTGCGCATCACCGACGCCGACCCCGTCGCCAACGAGCTCCTCTTCGAGCGTTTCCTCAACCCGGCGCGCCGCGGCATGCCCGACGTCGACATCGACTTCGACTCGGCGCGCCGCGACGAGGTCATCGCCTACATCTACGAGCGCTTCGGCCACGACAAGGTCGCCATGGTCGCCACCGTCAACACGGTGCGGGCGCCGTCGGCCGTGCGCATCGTGAGCCGCGCCTTCGGCTTCACCCCGGGCGAGACCGACCGCCTCTCGCGCAAGGTCCCCTGGGGCAACGCGGCCAAGCTCGGGGAGATGCTCGCCGAGCGCCCCGAGCTCGAGGGCCACGACTTCCGGCAGCCGCACTACCGCCGCCTCGTCGACACCGCCGAGCGCCTCTCCGGCTTCCCCATGCACCTCGGCACCCACCTCGGCGGCTTCATCCTCTCGCGCGACCCGCTCACCGACCGCGTGCCCCTGCAGTGGGCGGCCAAGGGTGTGGTCGTCGCCCAGTTCGACAAGGACGACGTCGAGACCCTCGGCCTCGTCAAGATGGACATCCTCGCCCTCAAGATGCACTCCGCCATCGCCGAGGCGGTGCGCCACATCGAGGCACGCACCGGCGAGCGCATCGACCCGTGGGCGCTGCCCCGCGACGACCCCGCCGTCTACCGGCTCATCAGCTCGGCGAAGACGCTGGGCCTCTTCCAGCTCGAGAGCTCGGGGCAGCGCAACCTCGCGACGCGGCTGCGCGAGCGCGACTTCGAAGACGTGATCGCCGCCATCTCGCTCTTCAGGCCGGGGCCGCTGCAGGCCGAGATGATCGGGCCGTTCATCCGCCGGCGGCACGGTCGCGAGCCCGCCACCGTGCCGCACCCCGACATGTGGCCCAGCCTCAGGCGCACCTACGGCGTGATCCTCTACCAGGAGCAGGTCATCGAGGTCGCCGCCGCCGTCGCCGGCTTCAGTCTCGCCGAGGGCGACCTGCTGCGGCGGGCGATGACCCACGAGCGCTCGCTCGAAGAGATGGACGAGATCGGCCGCACCTTCGTCGCGAAGGCCGTGGCCCGGGGCGTCGCGCGGGCCACGGCCGAAGAGGTCTTCCGCCAGCTGCGCGGCTTCGCCGCCTACGGCTTCAACAAGGCCCACGCCGCCTGCTTCGCCGTCGTCTGCAACGCGAGCGCCTGGCTCAAGGCGCACTACCCGGCCGAGTTCTACTGCGGCCTGCTCAACAACCAGCCGATGGGCTTCTACTCGCCCCGCGTCGTGCTCAACGACGCGCGGCGCTGGGGGCTCGAGGTGCGCCCGCTCGACGTCAATCTCAGCGGCGAGTGGTTCGAGGTCGAGGGCGACGGCCGCGCCCTGCGCGTCGGGCTCGCCTACGTCAAGGAGATGAGCGCGGCGGCGCGGCGGGCGATCGTCGAGGGGCGCGGCGAGACGGAGGCGGGCGGCGGGCGCGGCGCCGGCGGGCGCGCCGGGGGCGCTCCGGGCGGGGGCGGCGGTGGTGGGCGCGGCGAGGCAGGCGCTCCGGGCGGGGGCGGGGTCTCCGGGGGGCGCTCCGCTCCATGTCGACCCGGCGGGCCCGGCCGCCCTTCGGGCCTGCCCGCCCGACATGAGCCCCCGTCGACCCCGCCCCTGCCCTCCGCGCCGCCGGGAGCCGCGCCCGCAGATCGCCCGGAGGCGCCGGCGGGCCCGGCGCGGCCGTACACCTCGCTCCCCGACTTCGTCGCCCGCACCGGCGTGAGCCGCGAGATCACCGAGAACCTCGTGCGCGCCGGGGCCTTCGACGCCCTCGGCGTGCGCCGCGAGGAGCTCGTCGCCCAGCTGCCGCTCCTGTACGCCGGCAGCCGCCCGGGCGGGCGGCGCCGCGGCGCCGGGCGGCGAGACGCGGCCGCCGAGGCCGGTCCGCCGGCGGCGGCCGGCCTCGATCAGCCGCGCCTTGCCCTCGACGAGCACCTCGCGCCGCTCGGCTTCATCCCCTCCTGGTCACCCGAGCAGCGCGTGCGCGCCGAGCTCGAGGTGCTCGGCCTCAACGTCAGCGCCCACCCGCTGCGCTTCGTGCGCGACGAGCTCCGGGCGCTGCGCGTGACCCCGTTCGCCGAGCTCGCCGCCGTGCCCGACGGTCGCCGCGTGCGTCTGGCGGGGGTGCTCGAGCGCGCCCAGATGCCCTGGGTCCGCTCCGGGCACCGCACACTCTTCCTCACCCTCGAGGACGAGACCGAGCTCGCCCAGGTCGTGGTCTTCAACGACGTCTACCTCCGCTACGGGCGCGTGCTCAAGGACAGCCTCTACCTCTACGTCGAGGGCGAGCTGCAGAACAGCGAGGAGCACGGCCTCGCCGTGGTCGCGCAGCGCATCGACGACCTGCTGCGCGTCGTCGGCCGCGCTCCCGGGCGACGCCCGGGGCGCCCGGTCGGCAACGCGCCCGTGACGGCCAAGGAACTGCCCTCCGGCGCCGGCCCCCGGCGCGCCGATGCCTGGGAGCTCCCCGGCGTCCGGCCGCAGACGCGGCCGGGGCGCACCGGCTGACGCGGCCGGCGGCCGGGCGGGCCGGCGCCGGCTCAGAAGACGGCGACGTGGATGACCACCTCGTCGCCCTGCTCGAGCCGCGCGCCCGCCGCCGGCTCCTGCTCGACGACCGTGTCCGGGTACTCGCCCCAGCCGAAGGTGAGATCCACGCTCACGGTAAGACCGGCCTCCTCGAGCACGGCGGCCGCGTCGCCCGACGAGAGGCCGACGACGTCGGGCACGGGCACGCGCGGCGGCCCCGTGCTGACCCAGTAGACGACGCTCTCGCCGCGGGTGAGGAGCTCGCCGGCCCCCGGCTCCTGATGGAAGACGTCGCCCGCGGCGACGTCGTCGGAGCGTCCGTTGCGCCGCTCGGGCGCCAGGCCGGCCTCGAGCAGGCGCCGCTCGGCGGTGCCCGCCGAGGAGCCGCGCAGGTCGGGGGCCGCGACCGTCAACGGCCCGCGGCTCACCCACATGTCGACGCGCGCGCCCTCCTCGAGGTCGACGCCGGCGCGCGGCTCCTGCCGGCTGACCTGCCCGGCGGGGATGCCGTCGACGTACTCGCGGTGCGTCACCGCGCGCAGACCCTCGTCCTCGAGCGCGCGGCGGGCAGCGGCCTCGGACTGCCCGACCACGTCGGGGACGGAGGACGCGGCTGCGAGGCCGTACGCCCAGTACGCGACCACGGCGGCGGCCGCCAGCAGCACGACGACGATCGCCGCGATCCACCGGCGCGAGCGGCGCCGCGCCGGCGCGGACGCGGGCGCCGGCGGCTCGCTGGACGGCGCGAACGCGGGCCACGGCGGCTCGCCGGACGGTGCGGCGAGCGCGGTCGCGCCGGTCTCCCCTTGATCCGCGGCGTCGAGGGCTACCACCGTCGGCGCCGCGGCCGTGGGCGAGGCCGCGGCGACCGCGGTGCCGGGCGACTGCGGGGCAGGCGCTGGGGCAGGCGGCTCGCTCGGCGGTTCGGCGGCCGCGGCCGCGACGAGCGCAGCGGCGAACTCGGCCGCGGTCTGGAAGCGTTCGTCGGGGTGCTTCGCGAGCGCGCGCACCACCACCGCTTCGAGCGCGTCCGGCACGCCCGCGCGAAGGGCGCGCGGGCGGGGCGGCGGCTCGTGCACGTGTTGCCAGGCGATCGCGACTTCCGTCTCGCCCTCGAAGGGCACCCGACCGGTGAGCGTCTCGAAGAGCACCACGCCGGCGCCGTACACGTCGGAGCGCGCGTCGGCGACCAGGCCACGCGCCTGCTCCGGCGACAGGTACTGGCTCGTGCCGAGCGTCATCCCCGTCCGGGTGAGCGAGGACCCCCCGATGCGGGCGATGCCGAAATCGGCGACCCGCACCCTGCCGTCGTCCCCGAGCAGCACGTTCTGGGAGGTGACGTCGCGGTGGACGATGCCGCGCTCGTGCGCCGCCTGCAGCGCGCCGAGGACGTCCACCACGATCGCCGCCGCGACGTCGGGGGGCAGCGGCCCCTCGCGCCGCACCCGCTGTTTGAGCGTCTCGCCGCGGACGTACTCCATCACGAGGTACCACGGCTCACCCCTGAGCCCGCGGTCGTGGATGGCGACGATGTTGGGGTGGCTCAGCGAGGCCGCGGCGCGCGCCTCGGTGGCGAAGCGCTCCACGAACTGCTGGTCGTGCGCGAGATCCGCCCGCAGGATCTTGATCGCGACGCGACGGCCGAGGACGAGGTCCTCCGCCAGGTAGACGTCGGCCATCCCGCCGCCGCCGACGCGACGCGTCAGCCGGTATCTGCCGTCGAGGGGGTCGCCCCCGATGATGCCGTCGGCCGGACCCGTGGCCCCGCCCGTGTGATCGTCCATGCTCGGTCCTGCGGCGCCCGCGCACGGGCGCCCCGCGGGCGGCCGGGCGCGCCCGTCCGTGGGCGCGCGTCGCCGCGGGAATCTTCGACCACGATAGTGTAAACGCTGCGCGAGGGGCCGTCGTCCCGAGCGCGCCTCAGAGGCGGGCGCGGTCGGCCTGGCGCTCGTGCAGCAGCTGGAGCACCTCGAGCTCGTCCTTCTCGAACCAGTAGAGGTCGCAGACCGTGCAGACGTCGACCTCGACCGCGTGCTCGTAGCTGTAGTGCCGGCGCATCATCGTGCGACCGCAGCGGGGGCAGGCGACGAGCGCGGCGGCGAAACGCCCCCGGCCGAGGACGGCGCCGCGGCGCAGGTCGTCGGCCTGCTCGACGAGCAGGTCGGCCAGGCGCCGCTGGTCGTCGCTGAACGCGACCTCGCGCCGCGCGCAGACGCGGCGCACGCCCTCGGTCGAGACCAGCCGCCCGCCGCAGGCCCCGCAGACCCGCAGACGCACCCCCTCGTAGTCCGTCTCGCGCAGCGCGCCGCCACACGACGGGCACAGCGGCGTCCAGCCCGCGAGCGGCGGCGCCCCGGTCCGAGGGAGAGCGACCTCCTGTCGCACGAGCGCCGGGCCGGGGGCCGCACCGACGAGCACGCCGGCCGGCGCGGTCACGACGCGCGCGGGCACGGCAGGCGCCGGCGAACTGCGCACGTGCTCCTTCGCCGAGAGGCGCGCGGCGGCGGCCTCCGCCTGCCGCTCGAAGTCGGCCGGGGCAACGTTGGCCATGGCGAGGAGGGCGTCGATGCGCTCGCCGATCGGCGGGTGGGTGTCGCCCCAGCGACCCGGCAGCCCGTCACCGCCTCCGCCGGCGCGGATGCAGAGCGGCGCCAGGCCCGTCGGCACGAAGCCCGCGCCGCCGGGGTGACGGGCGATCATGCGCAGGGCCTCGGCGAGGCTCAGCGGGTCGCCGGTGTAGCGCGCCGCGGCCAGATCGGCCTGGCGCTCGCGCTCGCGCGCGAGCGCCGCGCTCGCGACCTGCGAGGCCAGGCTCAAGACCCAGACCCACACGCGCAGGAAGAAGGCGCCGACGATCACGAGGCCGGCGCCCCCACCCACCGATCCGCCGCCCGCCGACTCGTCGCCGTCACCGGAGAGCACGGCGTCGAGCGCGTCGGCGAGCGACGAGTAGATGCCGAACAGCAGGCAGCTCACCGTCACCGTGACGTGGCTCCCCGAGAGGATGTGCGCGAACTCGTGCGCGACGACCGCCTGGAGTTGCTGGCGGGAGAGCCGCGCGAGGGCGCCCTCGGTGACGCCGACGACCCCGCCGCCGTGCAGGTCGCTGAACGCGAAGGCGTTCATGCCCAGCGTGGCCACGGTGACGGCGTCGACGCGCGGCGCCCCAGTCGCGAGGCGCAGCTCATCGACGACGTTGGCGAGGCGCTGGTGGTAGCGGTCGTCGGGCTCGAGCGGCCGGCAGTGCATGGCCTCGAGCAGCCGCGCCTTCGCCCCTGCCTGAGCGGCGAACCAGTACGCGCCGGCGAACACGAGCGCCGCCAGCAGGAGGATGCCGAGGGCGCGGAGGCTGAAGAGGGCACCCCAGGCCCCGGCGACGCCGAAGCTGAGCGCGACCGCCGCCGTGGCGAGGAAGGCCACGACCCACACCGAGGCCAGCGCCATCAGGACGAGGAGGGCGAACAGCAGCCAGATGCGCCAGCGCTGCTCGCGCTCCACCTCGAAGACCGTCGCGCGCAGGTCGGGTCGGCCGCTCATACGGGGCCCCGCTGCGGGGACGTCCCTGACGGCGGCCGAGAATCCCGACCAAACCTTGTTTCAACTATGGCAAAGGTGGTAACATACCGACTGCACGCGGGAGTCCCCCTCCACACATCCCTCCCCGTGCTGGTACCCCCAGGTACCACCCCATGGCTCCTTTCACAGGCCCGACTCCCCGTCGGGCTGCCGTTTTTCGGCACCACGCGTCCTCCCTCACGGACCCGGCCGCCGCCCGGCTACGTCGCGCGACGGCTCCGGGCGGCATCTGCTGGCGGCCGCCGCGCACTGTGCTCCGGCGACACGCGCCGCGCGACACGCGCACGCGACGCCCGCTTGACCTTGTCGGCAGACGGCGACGACGGGATGAGCGGCGCGCCGGCGCGGCGCGGCGGGTGCGGCGCGCTCGGGCGGCGCGGCGACCGCAGCCCGAGAGACGAGAGACCGGAGGTGGCGACCGCTCGCGCGGCGGCGAGCTGCGGCGGGCGAAGGAGCGGCGCGGCCGGCCGCGCCGCTTCAGGCGCCGACGGGCAGCAGGCCGGCGGCGTGCACGAAGTTCTCCGTCAGCCGCGCGCAGAACGCCGGGTAGGCCGGCAGGTGGCGCTCGGTGTCGGCGCGCAGCGCCGCCTCGAAGTCCGGGCCCAGGTGCTTGAGCTCCTTGACCGCGTCCTCCACCCAGTGCGGCGCCATCGCGGCGTCGACCTCGGGGTGGAACTGGATGGCCCACGAGCGCCCTCCGGCACGGTAGACCTGCAGCCCGTCGGCGCGCTCGGCCACAGCGTGGGCGGTCGCCGGCAGGGTGAACGAGTACTCGTGCCAGTCGAAGGCGACGAACGGGGACGCGACGCCGTGGAGCAGGGGATCGTCGATCAGCTTCTCGATCTCGACCCAGCCGACCTCCGGCCGGCGGCGCTTGTAGACGGAGCCGCCGACGGCCTCGGTGAGGATCTGAGCGCCGAGACAGATGGCCCAGATCGGCCCGCCCTCGTGGTGGACGCGGCGCAGGAGCTTCTTCTCCTCGGCGAGGAAGGGGTACGTGCGCATCTGCGTGACGTGCATGGAGCCGCCCATCGAGATGACGCCGCTGGCCTCGTCCGGCCACGCGGGCAGCGGGTCGCCCTCGTGGAGGGCGCGCACCTCGAAGGGGACGCCCAGGTCGCGCAGGGCGACGGCGATGCTCCCCGGCGGGTCGTCGGGCTCGTGCTGGAGGATGGCGATCGGTCTCATGGCCTCGTGTCCCCGTCGGTCGCTGTGGCGCCCCGCCGCGCGGCCCGTCCGCGCGGCGCCGTGAGTATACTCTGCCCATGTCGGACGACACTCTCCCCGCTGCCGGCGCGTCGCCGGCGGTCGAGATCCTCGCCGTCGGCGACGAGGTCCTCAACGGCGACGTGCTCGACACCAACTCGCACGAGCTCTGCGTGCTGGTCACGGGCCTCGGCGGGCGCGTGACCCGCGCGGCGACCGTGCGCGACGACGTCGAGACGATCGCGCTCGAGGCCCGTGCGGCGCTCGCCCGCCGGCCCGCGCTGCTGTTCACGGTCGGCGGCCTCGGGCCGACCGGCGACGACCGCACCCTCGAGGGCGTCGCCCTCGGCCTCGGGCGGCCGCTGCGCCTGCACCCCGAGGCCGAGCGCATGGTGGCCGAGCGCTACGCCGAGTTCCACGCCCGCGGCGACGTGCCGTTCGCCGAGATGAACGAGGCGCGCCGCAAGATGGCCCGCCTGCCCGAGGGCGCCGGCCCCGTTGAGAACCCCATCGGCGGCGCCCCCGCCGTGCTCGTCGAGACCGGCGGCACGGCCGTCGTCTCGCTCCCCGGCGTGCCCGGCGAGCTGCGCGCCATCGTCGACGGATCGCTCGACGACCTCTTCGCGCGCCTCTTCGGCGCCGCGCACTACGAGGAGCGCGCCCTCGTCGTCGAGCTGCAGGACGAGTCGGCGATCGCCGACGCCCTCGCGGGCGCGGTCGGGCGCCACCCCGACGTGTACATCAAGTCGCGGGCCAAGGTCATCGGCTCGACCCCCGTGATCCGGGTCACGCTCTCGGCGCGCGGGCCCGACGCGGCGACGGTCGACCGCCTCCTCGCGGCCGCGGCCGACGACGTGCGCCGCGGGATCGCCGCGGCCGGGTTCGCCGTCGCCGCCGAGCGCGCAGACGCGAGCGGGGGCGACTGACCCCCGGCCGGCGCTACTCCTCCGGCAGCTGCTCGGTCTCCTTGCCGATCGCGTGCAGCACGGCGCGGGCGACGTCCTCGAGCGGCGCGGCGCCCTCGAAGTGGTGCGTCTCGTTGATCACCGTCTTGGGCACCGCCATGACCTGGTAGCGCTGCGCGAGGTGCGGGAACTCGGGCCCGACGACCATGTCGGCGGTGACGTGCGGGTTCACCAGGGCGAGGGCGTGCGCGGCCCGGACCGCCATCGGGCAGTACGGGCAGGCCGCCGTCACGAACACCTGGATGTGGACCGGCTGGTCGACCTGCCGGAGCGCCTCGGTCACCTGGTCCGGCAGTGCCGGGCCGCCGTTGCCCACGTCGAGGATGTCCTCGAGCAGGCTGGTGAACTCGTAGCCCGCAGGAGCGCCGTAGAAGCGCGCCCGCTCGCTGCCGTCACGGGCGCGCACCAGGGTCGCGGGGATCTTGTCGACGCCGGCGGCCTCCGCCGCTTCGGCGTCGGCCACGAAGTCGCGGGTCTCCAGATGGAGCTTGTCGCTGAGCGCGACGAGCTCCTCGAGCAACTGCTTCGTCTCCCGGCAGGACGCGCAGGGGACGACGCCGGGTACCACGATCTTGCTCTCGTGCTGGGTGTAGTGGACGAGCGTGACGTCGCTCTTCAACTGCTCCTCGAAGAGCGCGCGCAGTGTGGTCGCGTCCTCGGCGGTGATGATGCCCATCGAGCCCTCCTCGCAGGTCGAAGCCGGTGATCGGACCCCGTTCCGGGGCGACCTCGTGATCTCCGTCCCTTCTTACCCGTTCGCCCGGCGGAGAGCCCCGACGGGGATGCAGCGCGCACGGCCGGGGTGCGTGGAGAGGCCGGCCGACGGCGACGGGACGCGGAGAGACGCCGGCGCGCGCGGCGGTCTCAGCCCAGGTGGTCCTCGATGAAGTGGGTCGAGACGTCGCCGGCGACGAACAACGGGTGCTCCAGGACGCGGCGGTGGAAGGGGATCGTCGTCGCGACCCCCTCGACGAGGAACTGGTCGAGCGCCCAGCGCGAGCGCGCGAGGCACTCCTCGCGGTCGCGCCCCCACACGACGAGCTTGCCCAGCAGGCTGTCGTAGAACGGGGGCACCAGGTAGCCCTGGTAGACGTGCGAGTCGAGGCGGATCCACGGGCCGCCGGGCGCGACCCACTTCGTCACCGCGCCCGGCGAGGGCATGAACCCCGCCTCCGGGTCTTCGGCGTTGATGCGGAACTCGATCGCGTGGCCCTCGAGCGCGACCTCCTCCTGACGCAGCGGGAGGCCCTCGCCGGCGGCGATGCGGATGCCGGTCTTGACGATGTCGACGCCGCTCACCATCTCCGTCACGCAGTGCTCGACCTGCACGCGGGTGTTCATCTCCATGAAGTAGAAGTCGCCGGAGGGGTCGAGGAGGAACTCGACCGTGCCGGCGCCCTCGTACCCGGCGGCCACGGCGGCGGCCACGGCGGCGTGCCCCATCTCGGCGCGCAGTAGCGGGTCGACGGCGGGCGACGGCGCCTCCTCGACGAGCTTCTGGTGGCGCCGCTGGATCGAGCAGTCGCGCTCGCCGAGGTGCACGCCGTGCCCTTTGCCGTCGGCGAGCACCTGGATCTCGATATGGCGCGGCGCCTCGATGTACTTCTCCACGTAGACCGAGCCGTCGCCGAACGCGGCCTCGGCCTCTGCCTGCGCCTGGCGCACCGCGCCCGGCAGCTCGGCCGCGTCCTTGACGATGCGGATGCCCTTGCCGCCGCCGCCCGCCGCGGCCTTGACCATCACGGGCAGGCCGATCTGCTTCGCCACGAGCTCGGCCTCGGCGGCGTCGGCGATCACGCCCTTCGAGCCGGGCGTGACCGGCACCCCGGCGGCGGTCATCGTGGTGCGCGCCGCGGCCTTGTCGCCCATCAGGGCGATCGACTGGGGGCCGGGGCCGATGAACTTGAGGCCCTGCTCCGCGCACAGGCCGCTGAACTCGGCGTTCTCGGCGAGGAAGCCGTAGCCCGGATGGATCGCCTGGGCGCCGGTCTGCAGGGCGGCCTGGACGAGGGCCGGCTTCACGAGGTACGACCTCGTCGCCGGTGGTGGCCCGATGCAGACCGCCTCGTCGGCGTAGCGCACGTGCAGGCAGTCCGCGTCGGCCTCGGAGTAGACGGCGACGGTGCCGACGCCGAGCTCCCTGCAGGCGCGGATCACACGGATGGCGATCTCGCCGCGATTGGCGATGAGGACCTTGTCGAACGTGGTGCGACCTCGCGAACGGGTGGCGCGCAGTATAGCAGTCACGGCCGCGACGGTGGACGGGGCCGCCGGCGCACGGCCCGCCCCGGGGGAGGGCCCCGAGCGCGCCCCGAGCCGGCGTTGCCTGCCGCGGTCACGCCTTGACGCCGCGCCCCCTCATGACCCCCCCTTTGGTGCCGATATCAACCTCGAGACCAGGGGACATCTCACCGGGCACCCGCCCGGCATTCCATATCCTCTCTCTCTGCCGGGCCGGTCTCCTTCGACAGACACCGGACAGCCCGCATCCGAGTGAAGGCCCCCGCCGGCCCGGCACTTTCTCCCTCGGCGGCAGGCGCGCGCCCGCGGCCACCGTCGCACCCCGTCCGCGGCCACCGCCGTCGCCCCGTCCGCGGCCACCGCCGTCGCCCGGCCCGCTTCTCCTGCGCGCCCGGCTCCCCGCCCCCGTCCGTGATCACGGTAGCGCTCCCTTTTGCGGGCGCCGCGGCCCGCACGTCCCTGCGCGCGCCCCCTCCCGCCTCGCGAGCTGCGCGTCTTCGCCGCCGTGCGGGACGGATCGTCGACGCCCGGCGGCCGTTTCCCGGGGCTTCCCGGGCGGCCATCTTCTATGATGGGGGCCGGGCGAAGAGAGAGGGGCGGCAGTGACGACCGACATCACGAGGGTCCTCGCCGTGGTCGAGGACGACGACACCCTGCGCGAGGAGATCGCGCGCCGGTTCTCCGACGGCTACGACGTCAAAACCTACGTGGGAGAACCGGCCACCGTCACGGCGCTCAGGGAGCTGCGTCCCGGCGCCGTCCTTCTCGACCTCGAGCTCGCGCTCATCGACGGCTTCGAGGTCCTGCGGCAGCTGCGCAACGCCCCCGAGCTCGCCGGCGTGCCGACGGTCGCCTTCGCCGGCCCCGTCGAGCCGGCCGCGGTCGACCGCGTCCGCCGGCTCGGCGCGGCCGAGCTGCTCGTCAAGCCGCTGGCCCTCGACGAGGCCCGCGCCGCCGTCGACCGCCTCGTCGCCGTGCGCGCCCAGCGCACGGCCGGGCGGTTGAAGCTCGGCGCCTTGCTCTCCGCCAGCGGCCTGGTCAGCCGGGAGCAGCTCGACCGCGCCCTCGAGCGGCAGCGGCGCGAGGGCGGCCGCCTCGGCGAGATCCTCGTGCGCGAGGGTCTCGTCGCCGAGGCCGACATCGTCGCCGCGCTCGCCGGCCAGATGCGTATCGGCGTGGTCGACCTCGCCGCCACCGCGCCCGACCCGGTCGCCGCCGGCCTCCTCCCGCGCGACTTCATCGTGCGGCACCGCCTCATGCCCCTGCGCCTCGAGGACAACGGCGCCCTCGTCCTCGCGATGACCAACCCGCTCGACGTCATCTCCATCGACGAGGTGGGCATGCGCACGAAGCGGCGCGTCGTGCCGGTCATCTGCAGCGAGAGCTCCTTCGACGAGGCGCTCGCCGTGTACTTCAGCTCCCGCGGCAAGCTCCGGGAGGCGGCCGAGGAGGCCGGCGAGGAGGCCGGCGGCCCCGAGACCGTCGACGCCTCGATCATCGAGATAGTCGACACGCTGCTCGCCGACGCGACCGGCATGTCGGCCTCCGACATCCACCTCGAGCCGCGCGAGGACGGCCTCTACGTGCGCTGCCGCATCGACGGCGTCCTGCACGACCTGCGCACCCTGCCGAAGGAGGCCCAGGCCGGCGTCATCAGCCGGCTCAAGATCATGGGCGGCATGAACATCGCCGAGCGCCGGCTCCCCCAGGACGGGCGGACGAGCTTCGAGCTGTCCGGCGGCGAGACCGTCGACCTGCGCCTCGCGAGCATCCCCAGCCTCTACGGCGAGCACCTCACGATCCGCATCCTCGAGGTGGCGCCGCTGCCGCCGACGCTCGGCGACCTCGGCCTCGCCGCGGCGAGCCTCGAGCGGTACCAGCGCGCCCTCGCCGCGCCCGAGGGCGGCATCGCCATCGTCGGCCCGACGGGCTGCGGCAAGTCGACGACGCTCTACACGACGCTCGAGCTCGTCAAGTCGCCGGAGCGCAAGCTCTACACGGTGGAGGACCCCATCGAGCGCAAGATCGAGGGCGTCGTGCAGACCGAGGTCCGCCCGGGCATCGGGCTCACGTTCGCCCAGGCGCTCAGGGCCCTGGTGCGGGCCGACCCGGACGTGATCATGGTCGGCGAGATCCGCGACCTCGAGACCGCGAGGATGGCGGCCGACGCGGCGATCACGGGGCATCAGGTCTTCAGCACGCTGCACACCAACGACGCCAGCGCCGCCGTCCAGCGCCTGGTCGAGATGGGGGTGCCACGCTATCTCGTCGCCGCCGCCTGGCGCTGCTTCGTCGCCCAGCGTCTGGTGCGGCGCCTCTGCCCGCACTGCCGCGAGGCCGTGACGATGGGCGAGCAGGAGTGGGTCGAGCTCGGCCTCGGGCCGGCGCCGAAGAAGCGCCTGCGCCTCTTCGCGCCCGTGGGGTGCCCGCAGTGCTTCGGCACCGGGTACCGGGGCCGCGTCGCGCTGTACGAGGTCCTCGTCCTCGACGCCGAGCTGCGCGACCTGGTCGCCGGCGGGGCCGGCGCCCCCGAGATCCAGCGCGCCGCCCGCGCCAAGGGCGTCACGTCGCTGCGCGACGACGGCGTCGAGAAGGTCCTCGCCGGCGTCACGAGCCACCTCGAGCTGCTGCGCGCCACGGTCTGACGCACGCCCGGCCGCGCGGAGCGGCTCGCCGGCCGGGCGGGCACGCGCGGGCCGGACCCGGGTGGCTCGCCGGACACGCTCGGACCGGCCCCAGGGGCGGCTCGCCGGGCACGCGCGGGCCGGCCCCAGGGGCGGCTCGCCGGGCACGCGCGACGTGCCCCAGAGCGGCGCCCCAGCCTCCTAGACGCCTGTCCTATGTGCCGCGCAGGCGACGTTCCCGATACCTTCAAACGGGGAGACCACAGGAGGCAGAGAGAGAACCACCCCAGGTCCACGAAGTTGGCCGGCGGTGCGGAGCGGGGGCCCGCGCCGTCGGCCTTCGACGTCGCGGGGGAGGGCCGTCCGGGGCCCTCGGGGGGTCCTGCGGGGCCGTCCGGGGCCGTCCGACCCCCGCACCCCGGCGATGCGACCTTCGGCGGAGTCGCTACCTCGGCCGCTCGTCGATCACGCGGCGGGCCTTGCCCTCGGTCCGCTCCAGCGAGCCCGGCTCGACGAGCTTGACCTTCGGGCGCACGAGGAGCGCCGAGCGCAGCCGCTCCGTCACCAGCCGTTCGAAGGCGCGCAGGTCGTCCATCCAGCCGTTGAAGAGCTCCTCGGTGACCTCGACCTGCACCTCGAACGTGTCGAGCGCACCCTTGCGGCCGAGCACGATCCGGTAGTGGGGCTCGATGCCCTCGATCGAGAAGAGCACGCGCTCGACCGCCGAGGGGAAGATGTTGACGCCGCTGATGATGAACATGTCGTCGGTGCGGCCGACGATGCGGCCCATGCGGGCCGTCGTGCGGCCGCAGGCGCAGCGCGCGGTGGTGAGGCTGCAGAGGTCGCGCGTGCGGTAGCGCAGGACCGGCGAGCACTCGCGGGTGATCGAGGTGAAGACGAGCTCGCCGACCTCGCCCTCGGGCACGGTCGCGCCGGTCGCCGGGTCGAGGACCTCGACGATGAAGTGGTCCTCGGCCACGTGCATGCCGCTGCGGCACTCGCACTCGCCGGCGACGCCCGGGCCCATCACCTCGGTGAGGCCGTAGTTGTCGGTGGCACGGATCGGGATGCGGCTCTCGATCTGCCGCCGCATCTCCTCGCTGCAGGCCTCGGCGCCGAAGAGCCCGAGCCGCAGACGGAAGGCGTCGGGCGTGCCGAGCTCCTGCATCGACTCGGCGAGGTAGAGCGCGTAGGACGGCGTCGCCACGAGGACCGTGGTGCCGAAGTCCTGCATGAACTGCAGCTGGCGCGCCGTGTTGCCGGCCGACATCGGCAGCACCGTGACGCCGGCGCGCTGGAGGCCGTAGTGGAGGCCGAAGCCGCCGGTGAACATGCCGTAGCCGAAGGAGACCTGGGCGACGTCGTCCTCGCGCACGCCGGCCATCACGGCGACGCGGCACACGAGCTCCGCCCAGGTCTCGAGGTCGCGGCGCGTGAACCCGGCGACGACCGGCTTGCCGGTCGTGCCCGACGACGAGTGGACCTCGACGACCTCGGTCAGCGGGCTCGCGAACAGCCCGTATGGGTAGCCGTCGCGGAAGTCGGTCTTGGTCGTGAAGGGGAGCCGGCCCAGGTCGTCGAGGTCGCGCACGTCGCCGGGCTCGGCGCCGAGCTCGGCGAGGCGCGCGCGATAGTGCGGCACGCGCTCGCACACCCGTGTCACGGTCGCCCGCAGGCGCTCGAGCTGGAGGGCCCGGAGCTGCTCGCGGTCCATGGTCTCGTGGGGCGCGTCCCAGATCCTCATGCGTGGTCACCTCGCAGGAGGCCGGCCCGGTGGCCGGCGACAGCGGCGCGTGCGACGGCGGCGCGCGCCGCCGGCAATCATACCGGGCCACTCCTCGCACCGCGAGCACGCATACCCCGGAGGGGTATGACCGGGCTGCTCGGGGAATACGTGAGGATGGACGTGACGGCTCACGGCCCCGAGAACATGAGCGACGAGCGACAGACCATCGAGCTGCCCATCACGGGCATGACCTGCGCGGCCTGCGTGCGGCGCAACGAGCGCGCGCTGCAGCGCACCGAGGGCGTGGACGATGCCAGCGTCAACTTCGCCACCGAGAAGGCGACGGTGACCTTCGATCCCGCGCGCCTGAGCGCGCGGGACCTCGTCGACACCGTCGCCGAAGCCGGGTACGGCGTGGTCACGCAGACCGAGGTCCTGCCCATCGTCGGCATGACCTGCGCCTCGTGCGTGAGCCGCGTCGAGCGCGCGCTCGCCCGCGTGCCCGGCGTGCTCAAGGCCGAGGTGAACCTGGCCACCGAGAAGGCGACGGTCACCGTGCTGCCGGAGAGCGGCGTACGCGCGCGCCTCGAGCAGGCCGTGCGCGACGCCGGGTACGGCATCGCCGAGGCGCCGGCGGGTGGCGAGGGCGCCGCGGCAACCGAGGCGGCCCTCGACGCCGAGCAGGCGGCGCGGCTCGCCGCCTACGAGGCCCTGCGCCGCAAGGTCTTGATCGGCGCCGCGCTCTCGCTGGTCGTCTTCCTCGGCACGATGCAGCCCCACTGGTTCCCCTTCCTCCCCGGCTGGATGAACAACGGCTACTTCCTCTGGGCGCTGACCACACCGGTCCAGTTCTGGGTCGGGGCGCGCTTCTACCGCGGCGCCTGGGCGGCCCTGCGTCACGGCGCCGCCGACATGAACACGCTCATCGCGATGGGTACCTCGGCGGCCTACTTCTACAGCGTGCTCGTCGTGCTCTTCCCGGGGCTGTTCGAGGCCGAAGGCCTGACCGCCGCGGTCTACTTCGACTCCGCCGCCATCATCGTCACGCTGGTGCTGCTCGGACGCCTCCTGGAGGCGCGTGCCAAGGGCCAGACCGGCGAGGCCTTGCGCGCCCTGATCAAGCTGCAGCCCGACACGGCGCGCGTGCTGCGCGACGGTCGCGAGGAGGAGGTCGCGGTCGCCGACGTGCGCCCCGGCGACCACGTCCTCGTGCGGGCCGGCGAGCGCGTGCCCGTCGACGGGGTCGTCGTTGAGGGCGCGTCGGCGGTGGACGAGTCGATGCTCACCGGCGAGCCGCTGCCGGTCGCCAAGGAGCCCGGCGACGAGGTCATCGGCGCCACCGTCAACACCAGCGGCTCGTTCACCTTCGAGGCCACGCGGGTCGGCAGCGAGACCGCCCTGGCGCAGATCGTGCAGCTCGTCGAGCGTGCCCAGGGGTCGAAGCCCCCGATCGCCCGCCTCGCCGACGTGGTCGCCGGCTACTTCGTGCCCACTGTCATCGGCATCGCCGGGGTCACCCTGGTGGTCTGGCTCGTCTTCGGGCCGGAGCCGGCCCTCACCTACGCCCTGCTCAACTTCATCGCCGTCCTCGTCATCGCCTGCCCGTGCGCGCTGGGCCTCGCCACGCCGACGGCCATCATGGTCGGGACGGGCAAGGGCGCCGAGAACGGCATCCTGATACGTGACGGCGCCGCGCTCGAGACGGCGCAGAAGCTCGACACGATCGTGCTCGACAAGACCGGGACGATCACCGAGGGCCGCCCCGCCGTCGTCGACGTGCTCGTCGCCGACGGCGCCGCGGCCTGGACCGACGACGAGGCCGACGACGGCTCGAGCGGCAACGGCTCCGGCGGCGCTCGGCCGCTCGCCGACCGCCTGCTCCGCCTGGTGGCCGGCGCCGAGCGCGGCAGCGACCACCCGCTGGCGCGCGCTGTGCTCGAGGCGGCGCGCGAGCGCGGCCTCGAGCCCCCCGCCTTCAGCGGTTTCGAGGCGCTCGCCGGCCACGGCGTGCGGGCGCGCGTCGACGGCCGCTTGATCGAGGTCGGCAGCGCGCGTCTCGCCGGAGCGTCCGGCGACGACGGCAGGCACGGCGGCGGCGGCGGCGCGGGCGCCGGCTCGCGCCCGGGGAGCGGGACACGGGAGAGCGTCGACGAGCTCGAGCGCCGCGGCGCGCCGCTGCGCGAGTCCGGCGCGACGCTGGCCTTCGTGTGGATCGACGGGCACGCCGCCGGCGCGCTCGCCATCGCCGACCGCGTCAAGGAGGGCTCGCTCGAGGGCGTGCGCCGCCTGCGCGAGCTCGGCCTCGACGTCGTCATGCTGACCGGCGACGACGCGCGCACCGCAGCCGCGATCGCCCGCGAGGTCGGGCTCGAGCAGGTCCGCGCCGAGGTGCTGCCCGACGAGAAGGCGGCCGAGGTCGCGCGCCTGCAGGCCGAAGGCCGCCGGGTGGCCATGGTCGGCGACGGCATCAACGACGCACCGGCCCTCGCCCAGGCCGACGTCGGCATCGCCCTCGGCACGGGCGCCGACGTCGCCGTCGAGGCCGGCGACATCACCCTGATCTCGGGCGACCTGCGCGGCGTCGGCGTCGCCGTCGAGCTCTCGCGGCGCACGATCCGCACGGTCAAGCAGAACCTCTTCTGGGCCTTCGCCTACAACGCCGCGCTGATCCCGCTCGCCGCCGGCGTCTTCTACCCCGCCTTCGGTATCCTTCTCGACCCGATCTTCGCCGCCGCCGCCATGGGCCTCTCGAGCGTCACGGTCGTGAGCAACAGCCTGCGTCTGCGGCGCTTCCGCCCGCGCTGAGGCCTCCTGAGGCCCCCTCTGCGGGCGCCGTCGCGGGAGCACCCCGCGAGTGCGTCGCTCCGCACGCCGGCAAGAGTCCGATCGTCCTGAGGGGACTCCGAGCGCCCTGCGAGAGCCCGCACATCGGGTGCGCGACCGGTCCCACGCACGAAGAAGGGGGCGTCCCGCTGCCGCGGAGCGCCCCCTTCACGGGGATGTCGTTGTCGTCCTGTTCATCCCTCGCCGATCGCTACCTGAGCGAGCCGTCGCGCCGTTCTCTGCGAGCCAGCCTGTAGTAGAGGTACGCGTACCCTTGCATCGGTCTCACCTCCCCGCCTATATCGGATTGGCTCAGTCCTATTTTGTCCAGCGACCCCGGCGGCGCAAACCCGCTCCCGGAACGCGGCCGGGACGAAGCCCCGGACCCGAGCGACGGGCCTGCGCGCCTCGGCAGAGGCTCCGGACCTTCGGGCCTCAGACCGATCGCCGGACCTCCGCACCTCGGTCCGGGCTCCGGAGCCGCGCGCCTCAGGCCGGGCCCCGGAGCCGCGCGCCTCGGCCCGGCCTCCGGTCCCACTGCCGGCATCGGGACACCGGGTCCATCCTCTCGTCCGAAGCGCTGCCCGAGTGTCGCAGCGGAGCGGCGAAGCGAACCGCTCGACTATCCAGATGGGACAAGAGAAGAGGGGAAGTCCGTTGCTCCGTCCATTGCGGCGTCGCGCCTCGGGGTGCCACCATCGGGGTGACTCGGCGCGCCGGCGACCGGTGCGCCTGCACGAGGGACTGACGCATGCTTAACGTGCTCGACCGGCACACGATCGGCCGACTCCTGAGGAGCAGAGACGTGGCGGCGTGGGGCGTCGCCGCCAATGATCCCAAGCTCGACCCTCTCGCGCCCGACCTCCCGACGGCGGTCGCGATGCTCATGCGCCTCGACCCCGCGGTGGTACGCGGTCTGCGCCACGGGCCCACCGAGGACTACCGCGAGGAGTACCGCCGAGTCAACGCCGCCCTCGACGCGGCGACGGCCACGCTGTCGAGCGCGTTGCGGGAGCACGGCTGCGCCGCCGACGCCGTCCCGGCCACCACGGACAGCCTGCCGCGCGGCAGCGCCCGGGTGGCGGTCGCCGACGCGCTCGGCGGCGAGGCGGGCGTCTTCGGCGGCAACGGCAGCGCCCCGTTCCCGCACAAGACCGCCGCCACCCAGGCCGGCCTCGGCTGGATCGGCAAGACGGCGCTCTTCGTCTCCGCCGACTTCGGCCCCGCCGTGCGCCTGGCCACCGTCTTCACCGACCTCCCGTTGCCGGCCGGCACGCCCGTCCTCGACGGGCGCTGCGGCGACTGTCGCGCCTGCATCGACGCCTGCCCGGCGGACTGCGGCCGCGACGTGCGCTGGCGCGCCGGCATGCCACGCTCGCGGCTCTTCGACGCCGACGCCTGCAGCCGTCACATGGCCTCCGCCTACGGCGACCGCACCGAGTCGGTCTGCGGCATCTGCATCGCCGCCTGCCCCTTGTCGCACGCCTGAGGCTGCCGCCACCGGCGCGACGCCCCGGCGTCGCGCACGCCTGCCTCTGCGCCGCCCCGCCGAATCGTCACTCCTTGTCCCCGATGCCCGGCCGGGTGTACGCTTGGAGCTAATGAAAACGATTTTCACTATCGCGCCGATCACGCGGGCATGAGACTCGACGCCAGCGACATGGCGGGGCGCCTCGGGGCGCGCGGCCTGCGCCTCACGCGCCAGCGGCGTGCCGTCGTCGAGACCCTGGCGCAGAGCGAGGCGGCCCTCACCGCGCTGCAGCTCTACGACGCCGGCCGGCGGCGCTGCCCCGACCTCGGCCTCACCACCGTGTACCGCACGCTCGACGCGCTCGGCGAGGCCGGGGCGATCCGCCGCGTGCACGCCGACGGCCACTGCGAGGCGTTCGTCCCGGCCGAGAGCGCCCACGGCCACAGCGTGGTCTGCGTGGGCTGTGGCCGGGTCGGCGAGTTCACCGACTGCGACGTCTCGTCCCTCGTCGAGCGTGCGGCCAGGGAGACCGGCTTCGCCATCGAGGAGCACTTCATCCAGCTCAGCGGGATGTGCGCGGCGTGCCAGGCGCGCGCGGCGACGGCGGCCGGCGCCGGGCGCGAGGCGGCCGCGACGCACGCCCCCCGCCCGGGAGCGGCAGCGGTCGCCCGGCTGACCGGCGCCAGCGGCGCTCCGGCAGACCATGACCCGGCCGCGGCCTCCCCGGCCGGCGGCGCCAGGGCCGACGGCGCGAAGGCCGGAGGCACAACGGCAGACGGCACGAGGTCGCGGCCGTGAAGGCGCGCTCCCGCGCACGTGTGACGCTCTTCGCGCTCGTCGTCGCGGTCGCCCTCGTCGTGGCGGCCGCGGCGGTCGCCGCCTGCGGCGACGGCGACGCAGCCGCCGACGGGAGACTCGAGGTCGTGACCAGCACCGGCTTCCTCGCCGACATGGCGCGCAACGTCGCCGGCGAGCGCGCGACCGTCCGCTCGCTGATCCCGGCCGGCAGCGACCCGCACGCCTTCGAGCCGACGCCGTCGCACCTGCGCGAGACGGCCGGGGCGGACCTCATCGTGCTCAACGGCTTCGGCCTCGAGGGGCGCCTCGCCGACGTGCTCCGCGAGGCCGGCGCCGACGCCCCGGTGATCGAGGCCGCGGCCGGGCTCACGCCACGTACGCCGCAACCCGGCGAGCCGGCACACGACGACCACCGCGGCGACGCGGGCGGCGACGGCGAGGACGGTCACGCCGGCGAGGCGGACCCGCACTTCTGGCTCGACCCGACGCTCGCCGTCCGCTACGTCGAGAACATCCGCGACGCCCTGACCGCGGTCGACCCCGCCGGCGCCGAAGACTACCGGCGCAACGCCGACGCCTACATCGCCGAGCTCGGGGACCTCGACCGGTGGATCGCGGCCCAGGTCGCCACGATCCCCCCCGAGGACCGCCAGCTCGTCATGAACCATGTGAGCCACGGCTACTTCGCCGACCGCTACGGTCTGCGCATCGTCGGCGCCGTCATCCCCGCCGTGAGCAGCGGCGCGACGCCCAGCGCCCGCGATCTCGCCGAACTCGTGGCGACGGTGCGCCGGACCGGCGTGAAGGCGATCTTCATCGACGTCGGCGAAGACCCGCGCCTCGCCCGGCAGATCGCCGACGAGACCGGGGTCGAGGTCGTCGACGACCTGCGCGTCCACTCGCTCAGCGAGCCGGGCGGCGGCGCCGCCACGTACATCGAGATGCTGCGGCACGACACGACCCGCATCGTCGAGGCCCTGCGATGAAGGCGATGCTGGTCGTCGAAGGGCTGACCGTCCGTTACGACGGCTCCGCGGCGCTCGACGACGTCTCGCTCGAGGTCCCGCACGGCGCCCAGGTCGCGATCGTCGGCCCCAACGGGGCCGGCAAGTCGACCCTGTTCAAGGCGATGGTGGGACTGCTGCGTCCGCAGCGTGGGCGTGTGCTGGTGCACGGGCGCGCGCCCGGCGACCAGACCGACCCGGTCGCCTACGTGCCGCAGCGCGAGGAGATCGACTGGCGCTTCCCGGTCACCGTCGCCGACGTCGTGATGATGGGCCGGTTCGGCCGCCTGGGGGCGCTCAGGCGCCCCCAGGCGGCCGACCGCGAGGCCGTCGCCAAGGCCCTCGACGAGCTCTCCATCGCCCACCTGGCGCGACGGCCGATCGGCGAGCTCTCCGGCGGCCAGCAGCAGCGCGTCTTCCTCGCCCGGGCGCTCGCCCAGGAGCCGCACGTGCTGCTCCTCGACGAGCCGTTCACCGGCGTCGACGCCACGGCCAAGGAGGCGCTGCTCGGGCTGCTCGAAGCGCTGCGCGCCGACGACATCACGGTCCTCGTCTCGACCCACGACATGAACACGGCGGCGACGCGCTTCGAGCTCGCCGCCCTGCTCAACCGCCGCCTGGTCGCCTACGGCGCCCCCGATGCCGTCTTCACTCGCGAGCACATCGGCGCCGCCTACGGCGGGCAGGCCCTCTTCGTCGGCGGCGCCGTCGTCGTCGACCAGTGCTGCCCGGGCCACGAGGGCGACGGCGCGGGCCACGACCACGCCGAGCATCACGGTCACGGGGTGGCGCCCGACCGCGCCGGCAGCAACGGGGGCCACGGGCACGGCACCGCCGGGCGTAGGGCGCCGTGATCGACTGGCTGACGGAGCCCTTCGCCCTCGCCTTCATGCAGCGCGCCCTCGTGGCCGCCGTCATCGTCGGGCTGGTCTGCTCCGTCCTCGGCTGCTACGTCGTCCTGAGGTCCATGGCGTTCCTGGGCGACGCGCTCGCCCACGCCGTCCTCCCCGGCATCGCCCTCGCCTACCTCGCCGGCGTCGACCTCCTCCTCGGCGCGCTGGTGACCGCCCTGCTGGTCGCCCTGGGCATCGGCTTCCTCACACGCCACGGCACCGTCCGCGAGGACACGGCGATCGGCATCCTGTTCGCCGCCGCGCTCTCCCTCGGGGTCCTGCTGATCAGCTCGGCGGGCTCCTACGCCACCGACCTCACGCACATCCTCTTCGGCGACGTCCTCGGCGTGTCGACGACCGATCTCTGGCTGACCGGCGGGCTGGCCGCCGGGGTGCTGCTCGCCGTGGCGCTGCTCTACCGCGAGCTCCTTCTGGCCTCGTTCGACCCCGTGCTCGCGCACACGCTCGGCCGGCGGCCACGGCTGGTGCTGCTCGCGCTCCTCCTGCTGCTCGCGCTGACGATCGTCGTCTCCCTGCAGACGGTCGGCGTGGGGCTGGTCGCGGCGCTGCTCGTGACGCCGGGCGCGACGGCGTCGCTGCTCACGCGCCGGCTGCCGGCGATGATGGCGGTGGCCGCGGCGATCGGCGTCGCCTCGAGCGTCGTCGGGCTCTACCTCAGCTACTACCTCGACGTCGCCTCGGGCGCGGCCATCGTGCTGACCGCGACGGCGGCCTTCGTCGTCGCGTTCTTCTTCGCGCCGCGCCGCGGCCTCGTCTGGCGGCGGCTCGGCGAGACGCGCGCGGCGCGGGCATAGCCCGCGCCGACGCACGGCGAGCCCGCCACCGCAGCGTCGCACGCAGCCCGCGCGGCGCCGCGCGGCTTCTCCGCCGCGCTACTTCTTCTTCGGCGCCGCCGGCGCCGCCGGCGCCTTGCCGCCGTCGCCCTTCGGCAGCGGCGCCAGCCCGCCGAGGTCGCCGATCACGTTGACGAGCTCGGAGTCTGTCGGCAGCACGACCTTCGCGTTCTGCCACAGCGCGCGCTCGACGGCTTCTATGCGGCGCAGCATCTGGGCGTTGCCGACGAAGTACTTGTCCGCCGCCTCGTTGACCAGGCGGATCGCCTCCGCCTCGCCCTCGGCGGCGAGGATACGCGCCTGCTTGACGCCCTCGGCCTGCTTGATCGAGGCGCGGCGCTCGCCGTCGGCCTGCGTCTCCCGCGCCGTGGCGTAGTCGATCGCCGAGATCTTCTCGTTCTCGGCCTTCACGACCTTGTTCATCGTCTCCTGCACGTCGGCCGGCGGGTCGATCTCCTTCAGCTCGGTGCGGAGGATCTCGATGCCCCAGCTCGCGGTCTCGATTTTGAGGGTGGTGCGCAGCTCCTCGTTGATGCGCCCACGCTCGCTGTTGGCGGACTTGAGGCTCATCGTGCCGATGATGTTGCGCAGCGTGGTGCGCGCGAGGTTCACGATCTGGCGCTCGTACTGGGCGACGTTGTACTGCGACGCCTTGACGTTCTCCTCGTCGGCCTTGACCTTGAGGTAGACCTGCGCGTCGACGCGCGCGTTGAGGTTGTCGTTGGTGATGATGGTCTGCGGCTGCGCGTCGACGAGGGCCTCGCGGATGTCCACCTTATACATCTGCTCGATCAGCGGGATGATGACGTGGAAGCCGGGGTTGGCGAAGCGGCTGTACTTGCCCAGGCGCTCCACGAGACCGCGGCTCGTCGGCCGCACGATGCGGATGCCCGCGAGCAGGAGCACTGCCACGATGATGAGGACGACGACGATCACGATCGGGACGATGTAGCCCACGACGACCCCTTTCTCGAGTGTCTCGGCAGCCGCCCGCCGGCGCGCCGTGCGCCGCGGCCCCTCCGGGCTGCCGTTGCGACATGATAGCCCGCCGCGCGTGCGAGCGGAAGGCCGCGCCGGCCGGGCCCGCGGGCCGCGGCCAGGGACGAGCGGCCGGGGCGCGAGCGAAGGTCGGGTGCCCGGGGACGCGAGCGAAGTTCAGGCGCCCGGGCGCAGGCGAAGGGTCAGGCGCCCGCGCCGGCGGAGCGCCGCAGGACGTGAGTGCCAACCGGCACCCCCGCGTGGCCGGCCACCAGCGGGCACTTCGCCTTGAGGAGGAAGAAGACGGCGCCGCCGGCGCCGCTGAGCGACTCGTAGTTGCCCTGCCCCTTGGCCACGATCACGTCCGCCTCGTCGAAGACGCGCCGGAACTCGGGCGAGCAGTCGTCCAGAAGGGTGCCCGGCGCATCGGACCCGTTGGCGATCACGGGCACCAGATCGTGGAGCCCCGCGGCGCGCGCGTCGGCGAGCGTCGCGTCGTTGAGGACGGGGGCGCCGCGCACGCCGACGGTCACCCGGCCTCGTGGCAACTGCTCGACGAGCAGGCGGTCGACGACGATCTCCCCGCTGTTGTCGGCGAGGAAGAGGATCCTCCCGGCGTCGGCGACGGCGCGGCGCAGCTCGTCGACGTCGCCCTCGAGTCGCTCGTCCATACCCTGTCGCAGGGTCCGCACCAGCCGCTCGGCGGCGCCGCGGCGGTCGTCGGCGTGCCCGCCGTCTGCGGTCGCCGCGCTGATCCCGGCGTCGAGCGTGTTCGCGGCGACGGCCAGTCGCGCCGCGGCCTCGAGCCGGTCGGGCGCCGCCTCGACCAGCTCACCCAGCCGCGGCAGAGCGGCCAGCGCGACCGCGTTCGCCCGCGCCTTGAGCTCCGCGTAAGGATCGTCGTCCCCGGTCAGGCGTCGCACGAGGCGATGGACGCGCTGCGCGATCTCGGGCGGCGAGGCGTCGAGGTCGGCCTCGCTCGCGAGACTCCTCAGGACGTGGCGGAGCACCTCGCGCTGGGCGGCCTCGGTGACGCCCACGCCGCGCATCGCCTCGAGCGCCTGGCGGGTGAAGCACGGGAAGCAGTCGAGCGCGGTGTGCACGCCGAGCAGCCTCCTTTCCCCGGACGGGTCTCGTCCGGGGCGGTCGCGGGCGCGTGCGCGCCCGCGACCGCCCCGATGCTGGTATTATGAGCATATGCCCAATGTCCGCGTGCGTCGACTCATCCGGGGACGCCGACGAGCGAGGCACGCGCCGCGGTCGACGAGGAGACGAGACATGGTGCACGAGCACGAGGTGCCGCTGTCGGGTGTGGCGAGCGATCGCGCCCTTCATCCCCGGCACTACGGGTCACTGGAGCGCTGCACGGGCCACGCGCGGATCACGGGGCCGTGCGGCGACACGATGGAGTTCTGGGTCGACGTCGAGTCCGGCGCCCTCCGGCGCATCGCGTTCAGGACCGACGGGTGCGGGAGCGCGCGGGCGTGCGGCGACATGGCGGCCGAACTCGCCGTCGACCGGCCGTTGGACGACGCGCTCGCCGTCGAGCAGGCCGACGTCCTCGGCGCGCTCGGCGGGCTCCCGACGGCGACCGAGCACTGCGCCCTGCTCGCCGCCACCACCCTTCACGCAGCCTGCCGCGACGCGCTCGAGCGCGAGGCCGCCGTCGAGGCGGCGCCGGGCGGCCATCAGACAGAGGAGGACACCCGATGAGGATCGCCATCCCGGTCGTCGGCGGCACGCTGTCGGCCCACTTCGGACACTGCCAGTGCTTCGCCCTGCTCGACGTGGACCCGGCGACGCAGAGCATCCTCGGGCGCGAGGACGTCGACGCTCCGCCCCACGAGCCCGGCCTGCTCCCGGCGTGGCTGGCCGAACGCGACGTGAACGCCATCATCGCCGGAGGCATGGGTCGCCGCGCCCAGGACCTCTTCTGCCAGCACGGGATCGAGGTCATCCTGGGCGCTGATGCGGGCGCCCCGGAGGTCCTGGTGCAGGACTACCTCGCCGGGACCCTCGTGACGGGCCCGAACGTCTGCGACCACTGACGCGGCGCGCGGCGCGGCGAGGCGCTTCGGCGCGCCCATCGGCCGCAGCGCGACACCGCGGTGGTCCCGGCCGCAGCGCCGCGCGTCGACACGCGGCTGCCGCGGATGGATCCGGCCGCGGGCCGGGTATCCTGCCGGCATGAGCGCCGGCAGGGACAGTGAGCGCACGCGACGGCCGCGCGAGTCCGTCTGGGACTACCCGCGGCCGCCGCGCGTGGAGCCGGCCGGCCGTCGCGTGAGGGTCGAGGCCGGCGGCCAGGTCGTCGCCGAGTCGGGCCGCGCGCTGCGCGTGCTCGAGACGAGCCACCCGCCGGTCTACTACATCCCGCCCGAGGACGTGCGCCGCGACCTGCTGCGCCCGTCGGCGCGGCGCACGGCGTGCGAGTTCAAGGGCGTCGCCACCTATCACGACCTCGTCGTCGGCGAGCGCGTGATCCGTGACGCGGCCTGGAGCTACGAGGAGCCGCGCCCCGGCTACCAGAGCCTCGGCGGCCACCTCGCCTTCTACCCCGGCAAGATGGACGCCTGCTTCGTCGGCGACGAGCGCGTCCAGGCCCAAGCCGGCGACTTCTACGGCGGTTGGATCACGAGCGAGGTCGAGGGGCCGTTCAAGGGAGGGCCCGGCACCGCCGGGTGGTGACTCGCCCGCGCTCGCGGGCGCGCACGGCGACGCCTCCGGCGACGGCCGCGCAACGGCGTCCACGACCCCATTCTTGGAGACATTCTCAGGTGGGCCACCTCAGGAGCCGCCCGTGCGGCGTCGAGCGACTTCTGCCCGGGGTCGTCGACCGAAGGAGGGGCACCATGCGACTCCGTCACCTGTGCTTCATGCTCCCTGTCGTCGTACTGACGCTCTTCGCCGTGGCGACGCCCGCCGCCCTCGCCGCCACCGGCTACGAGACGCCCGTACCGACCGTCATCACCGCCGGCGGCGACAGGTTCTACAACTACGACTTCTACTCACCCGACTACCTCCCGCCCCGCGACCCGACGACCGCCCAGGTCGACTGGCCGGTGACCGTGATCTTCACCGGCAATGCCACCGTCCCGAAGGTGAAGGCCCTGGTCGGGTCGTTCCTGCCGTCCGTCGGCATGCCGATCTACGCACGGCTCAAGGACAGCCCCTATCGCTGGCAGTGGGACGTCGACCTGGGCCGCAAACAGACGGCGCTGATGATCAAGGACGGGCAGCTGGTCCCCCGGGAGCTGTGCCTCCACATCAGGCTGTACGCGCGCAACGGGTACTCGAGCCGTAACGCGATATGGGGCAGGTACGTCCTCTGCACCACGCACTTCGACTTCAACGAGTTCGGGCAGGTGCCGGGCACGACGGTGAAGTGGTCCGGCATGAGCGAGGATGCTGAGGGCGTCCTCTCGGGACAGTTCCCGGCGAAGTACGTCGCGCCTGACGTCTTCGACTGCGGCAACCTCATCTACGACCCAGCGCCGCTCCCGGACGGGAGCCTCCCGGAGGGCGACGGCCACGTCTTCCAGAGCGACGGCAAGGCCACGCTGATCTACATCCCGTGACGCCGCGAGTCTGACTCAGCGAGTCTCACGCCGCGACCGCGACACACGGAGGCCCGGGGCGGACGGCCCGACCGCCCCGGGCCTCATCGCGCCCACAGGATGATGCCGAGATGCAGCGACGCCCTTCCCCCAGCGGTCGCCCGAGGCGCGATCCGTGGGAATGGTGCCGGAGGCGAGGATCGAACTCGCACGCCCCTTGCGGGACAAGGGATTTTAAGTCCCCGGCGTCTACCAGTTCCGCCACTCCGGCACCAGCGCAGAGTATACGCGCGCGGCGGCGCGCGGCGGCTCAGCCGAGGTCGGCCCGGCCGGCGACCCAGAGGCACGCGCCCTCGAGGATCCCCGACGTCGAGACGCGCAGGGCGTCCAACCCGAAGGCCCGGCAGGCTTCGACGGCGATGAGTGCTCCGGCGAGGATGACGTCCTCGCGGCCGCGACGGATACCAGGCAATTCCGCCCGCTGGGCGCTCGTGAGGGCCCGGAAGCGTTCGATGGCGGCCAGCACGGTCGGGAGGCTGAGCTCGTAGCCGTCGACGAGCTCGCGGCGCCACACGCGCAGCTCGAGGACGTAGGCGACGAGGGTGGTGAACGTGCCGGCGACGCCGACGCCGAGGGTGGGAGGCCCGGCCTCGGCGACGACCTCGGCGGAGGCGGCGGCGAGCGCGCTCCGGGTGAGCGCGCTCGCCGCCGCCCACTGCGCCGTGGTCGGCGGGTCGTCGGCGAAGAGCCGCTCGGTCAGCCGCACGGCGCCGACGTCGACGCTGCGCACGGCGGCGGCCTCCCCCGTCGCGCCGTCGCCGACGATCAGCTCGGTGCTGCCGCCGCCGATGTCCACGACCAGAAGACGGTCGCGAACGGGCGACGCCAGCCCGGAGACGGCGCCGCAGAAGGCGAGCCGGCCCTCGAGGTCGCCCTCGATCACCTCGCAGAGCCAGCCCTGCTCGGCCTCCACCCGGCGAAGGAACTCCTCACCATCGCTCGCGTCGCGCAGCGCGCTGGTCGCGAAGAGCAGGGAGCGGTCGGGCGCGTACGCCCGGGCGGCGGCGGTGTAGCGTGAGAGACAGGACAGCGTGCGGTCGACCGCCGCGGGCGCGAGGCGCCCGCGGCGGTCGACCCCCTGCCCCAGCCGCACGACCTCGGTCTCGCGCGCCGCCACCGACGCCAAGCGCCCCTCCGCGACGTCGGCGAGCAGCAGCCGGCAGGTGTTGGTGCCGAGGTCGACGACGGCGACCTTCACGACCGTCTCCCCCGCCGCCGACCGGCCCTTCTGGAGGCGCTCACGGTGCGCCTCCTGCGTCACCGGGCACCCCGTCCGCGAACGGGGCGCAGCGCCGGTCGTCGCACCACAGTTCGCCCGCCTCGGCCAGCATGAGGTCTCCCAACCTGTAGCCGGGTCTGGCGAGCGCATGCGCGGCGTGCGCGTGCAGGCACTTGAGGCGCGACGGGTCGGCAACGCCGCCGACGCCGGTCGCAAGCGCGGCGGCCAGCGCCGCCTCGCCCGCTGTGCCGGTGGCGGCGGCGCGGGCGGCCTCCCCCGTCGCATCAGCCACCGGGTCGTCGCCCGCCGCGCCGAGACCCGCCCGGACCTCGCGCACCCGGCGCCGGTCCCCGGCGAGCTCGGCCCGCCGCGCGCGGGTCTCGCGCACCGCCTCAGCCAGCGAGCCGCGAAGACCCTCATCCGCGTCGAGCGCGCGTTGCAGACGGCGGACGCCGCCGGCGCTCTCGAGCGCGCCGACCGCGGCCACGACGGTCGGACACGTGAGGTAGTAGAGCGTCGGGAACGGCCGGCCCTGCCCGTCCGCCGGCAGCATCTCGACGACGGCAGGGTACCCGTGCGGGCAGCGTGCCACCACGGCACTCATCGGCCGGGGCGGCCGGCCGAGCTGGCCGGCGACCACGCGGAGGTCTCGGGGCGAGACACCGGCCGCCGGAGCTGCGGCCTCGCCGGTCGTGACACCGGTCGCGACGCCGCCCGGCCCCGGCCGCGGGGGCTCCGCCGCCGGGTCGGCCTTGCCGATCCTGCTCCTGCCGTCGGTGCGCTCGGCGACCATGCCGGCAGCGTACACGCTGCTCGGCACCCCGTCATGCGGACCGCCCGCCGGCGCCGGAGGGTATCCCGCGACTACTGGGAGAGCGTGCGCCAGAGGTCGGCCAGGCGGTCGAGCGGCGACAGGCTCTCCTGCGCCACCGCCTGCCCGTCGTCGGCGTCGGCCGCGGACTCCTCGCCCGGCAGACCCTTGATCACGAAGACCTGCATACCCGCCGGCACCATCTGCAGTTCGGACCGGGCCAGCTCGGCGATGTACCCGTCGGTATCGAGCCGGTCGATCTCGGCCTTCAGCGCGGCGTTCTGCTCCCGCGCGGTGCCGAGGGAGCCCGCCGCCTTCTGGTAGCGATCCTGCTGGACGAAGTAGTCGCGCAGGGGCTGCACGTACAGGGCGGCGGCGATCACGACGAGGGCGAGGGCCATGAGGCGGCCCCAGCGCACGCGCGGCCGCGCGGCCGCCCGTCGTGTCGTGCGTCGTGTCGCTGCCATCGGCGTTCGCCCCTTGGATGCCCTGGGCCGGGAGTCCCGGCCGCGGCCGCACGCGTCGCGCCGGCCACGCTGCCCTGTCCCGATTGATTCGCGGGCGGCCACGACCATCCCTGCCCGCGACGCGCGGCCCCGCCTCGCCTACTGGAGCACGTGGGCCTTGATGAGGTTGGTCGATCCTGCCCTGGCGCGCACGCCGGCGGTCATGACCACGAGATCGCCCGCGGACGCCAGCTCCGCGGCGAGCACGGCGTCGTTGCAGCTCGGGATCACGGCGTCGGCGTCGCGGACCTCCTCGCGCTCGAGGGGGGTGACGCCCCAGACCAGGGTGAGCTGCCCGACCGTCCTCGGGCGCGGGCTGACGGCGACGATGCGTCGCGACGGGCGGTAGCGCGCCACGGCGCGCGCCGTGGCGCCCGTCGCCGTGGGTGTGACGATGGCGACGGCGCCGATCTTGCGCGCGATGTCGCAGGCTCCGTAGCTGATCGCGTCGGAGACGCGCGCCGGACGCTGCGCCCATGCCTGCAGCGGCCAGCCGTCGCTCGCGATGTCGGCCTCGACCACGCGCGCGATCTCGGCCATCGTGCTGGCGGCCTCGAGCGGGTAGGCGCCGATCGAGGTCTCCCCGGAGAGCATGAGCGCGCAGGTCGAATCGTAGATCGCGTTGGCGACGTCGCTCGCCTCGGCGCGCGTCGGGCGAGGGCTGGCGATCATCGACTGCAGCATCTGCGTCGCCGTGATGACCGGACGTGCCGCCACACGGGCCGCCTGGATGATGCGCTTCTGCCAGAGAGGGACCTCGGCGGGCGGGATCTCCACGCCGAGGTCGCCGCGGGCGATCATCAGCGCGTCGGCGGCGGCGACGATCTCGTCGAGGGCGAGAAGCGCCTCGCGCTTCTCGATCTTGGCCACGACGAGCTGATCGCCGCCGAGCTCCTCGATACGCTCCTTGAGCGACTCCACGTCGGCGGCACTGCGCACGAACGACTCGGCGACGTAGTCCACCCCGAGCTCGAGCACGCGACGCAGGTGCTCGTCGTCCTCCGGCGTGAAGGCGGGGATCGGCAGCGAGGTCTCGGGGATGTTGACGCCCTTGTGCGCGGTGATCACGCCGGCGTTCTGCGCCTCGAGGACGAGCCTCGCGTCGCCCCGCCCGCGCTCGACGGTCACGACGCGGAGGGCGACGGCGCCGTCGTCGACGAGCACGCGCTGGCCGGCGGCGAAGTGCTCGAGCAGCTCGGGGAAGTTGACGGGCAGGTCGGCGCCGGCGCCGAGCGTCACGCGGTCGCCGGCGGCGACCTTGACGGGCGCGGCGAGGTCGCCGACCCGCAGCTTGGGCCCCGGCAGGTCGGCGACCACGCCGACCGGCTTGCCCAGACGCGCGGCCACGCGCCGCACCGTCGCGATCAGGCCGGCGTGCTCGTCGGGCGTGCCGTGCGACAGATTGACCCGGGCCACGTCCACACCGGCACGCACGAGCGCCTCGACGGCGGCTTCACCGGCGGTGGCGGGGCCCAGCGTGGCGACGATCTTCGTGCTCCGCGTCATCTGACGATCGACCGGTTCGGCCACGGCGGATGGAGGCGGCCTACTGCTGGAGCTCGGCGGCGCGCGCCGCGGCGGCGACGCCGGTCTCCGACTCGGGGTCGATCGCGGCCGCCTTGGCGTAGGCGTCGCGCGCCTCGTCGTAGAGCCGCGCCGCCTCGTCGGGTTGCTCCGACTGCTCGGCCATGCGCGCCTGGTGCTCGAGGTAGTTGCCGAGGTTGAACCACGCGGGCTGGAACTCGGGGTCGTCCTTGAGGACGACCATGACCCGCTGCACCGCGCCGTCGAAGTCGCCGCTGTAGAAGAGCGACGTCGCCCAATCGGTGCCCACGTTGGGATCGCCCGGCTCCTTCGCCCACGCGGCCTCGTACAGCTGGGCGGCGGCGGCGAAGTACTCGACGCCCTGCTCGAAGTCCTGGGCGCGGATGAGCTCGTCGCCGCGATCGTAGAGGTCGTGGCCGCGCTGCACGAGCTCGCGGTAGCTGCCCGTCAGGTCGACGGCCACCGGCGTCGCGCCGCCCGCCGGGGTCTCGCCGTGCTCGGAGCCCGTGGCCGACTCCCCGCCGCCGGATGTCAGGGCGACCACGGCGACGACGGCGACGGCGACGACGGCGATCACCGCCCAGAGGACGCGCGGCGAGAACCGCCCCGCGGGCGGCGGCACGGCGGCGCGACCGGCGCCGCCCCCGGTCCCGGAGGCATCCGCGGCCCCCGTGCCGCCGCCGGCCTTGGCCGGCGCGCCCTTGCGCGTCGCGGCCTTCTTCTTGAGGGCGCCGCGCACCGCGCCGAGGTCGGCGCCGCACTCGGGGCAGAAGTTCGCCTCGCCCGCCTCATGCCCGCACTCGGGACAGTACATCGCGTCCTCGTCCTTTCCTCTTCGTCCTCAGGCGGCGCAGCCGCGCCCGCCGGTCGCGACGCGCGACGCGGCTCCACACGCGGTCCGCGCTTCACTTCACTTCTCGTCGCGTCGCGTCGCGTCGCGTCGCGTCGCGTCGTCACAGTGTGGGTCGGTCGGTCGCGCCTGTCCACCCGGGCGCGCACCGTGCTCCTGGCGCCCGCCGGCCGGCCGGCACCGGCCGGAGCCGGCCGGCGGCCGCCGTGCCGCGCGCGAAGCTCGCTCGCGGCCGGGTCTGCCGGACCGGCCGCGAGGCCCGCGCCCGCCCTCGCTCGGCTCAGCGCCCCAGGTTGTAGAACGCCTGCATCCCCGGGAAGCGCGCCACTCCGCCCAGCATCTCCTCGATGCGCAGCAGTTGGTTGTACTTCGCGACCCGGTCGGTGCGCGCCGGGGCTCCGGTCTTGATCTGTCCGGCGTTCGTCGCCACGGCGACGTCGGCGATGGTCGTGTCCTCCGTCTCCCCGGAGCGGTGCGAGACGACCGCCGTCCAGCCGGCGCGCGTGGTCATCTCGATGGCATCAAGGGTCTCGGAGAGGGTACCGATCTGGTTGAGCTTGATGAGCACGCTGTTGGCCGCGCCCTCGCGGATGCCGCGGGCGATGCGCTCGGTGTTGGTGACGAAGAGGTCGTCGCCCACGATCTGCAGGCGGTCGCCCAGCGTCTCGCGCATGAGCTTGAAGCCGTCCCAGTCGTCCTCGGCGAGGCCGTCCTCGATGCTGATGATCGGGTACGTGTCGACGAGCGCCGCGTAGTAGTCGACCATCTCGGCCGAGGTGAGCGTGCGGTCCTCGCTCGCGAGACGGTAGGCGCCGTCCTCGTAGAAGCTGGAGGCGGCGGGGTCGAGGGCGAGGACGACGTCTTCACCCGGCTCGTAGCCGGCCGCGTCGATGGCGTCCATGATGACCTTGATCGCCTCTTCGTTGCTGCCGAGATCGGGGGCGAAACCGCCTTCGTCACCGACGGCGGTGGCGAGGCCACGGCTCTTGAGCACGCTCTTCAGGCCGTGGTAGACCTCGGCGCCGATGCGCAGGGCCTCGTCGAAGCTCGCCGCGCCGACCGGCATGACCATGAACTCCTGCAGATCGACGTTGTTGTCGGCGTGCTGGCCCCCGTTCATGATGTTCATCATCGGCACCGGAAGGGTGTGGGCGTTGCAGCCGCCGATGTACTGGTAGAGAGGCAGGCCCACCGCGGCCGCGGCGGCGTAGGCCACGGCCAGCGAGGTGCCGAGCATCGCATTGGCGCCGAGGCGCGCCTTGTTGGGCGTGCCGTCGAGCTCGATGAGCAGGCGGTCGACGATGCGCTGGTCGGTCGCGTCGAAACCCACGACCTCCTCGGCGATGATCGTGTTCACGTTGTCGACCGCGGTGCGCACGCCCTTGCCGAGGTACTCGCCGCCCTCGTCGCGCAGCTCCACCGCCTCGTGCTCGCCGGTGGAGGCGCCGGAGGGGACCGCGGCCCGCCCGACGGCGCCCGACTCGAGCTCGACCTCGACCTCGAGCGTGGGGTTGCCGCGGGAGTCGAGGATCTGCCTCGCGCTGACGTCGACGATCACGCTCATGGTGCCTCCTGATGCGAAGGCGCCGGGCGCGTCAGCCGGCGGTCTCGCCGCCGGCCTCGGCCGCCTTGGCGCGCTGGTAATAGGCCTCCTGCTCGGGCAATCCTACCGCAGCCCAATCGACGCCCTCAGCGGCGGCGAGCGCTGCGGCGGCTGTCACTCGGCGCTCGAAACGCTCGGCCGCCTCCCGCAGGGCGAGCTCGGGGTCGACGTGGAGCAGGCGGGCCACGTTGACGACCGCGAAGAACAGGTCGCCGACCTCGTGCGGCACCCTCGGGTCGTGGCGGCTGGGGTCGGGGCCGGCGGGCGCGGCGGTCTCGACGGGGGCGGCGGTCTCGACAACGGCCGAGGCCGCCGCCGAGACGCCGGACGGCCCGCCCCCGGCGGCCTCGGCGAAGAGCGCGGCGAGCTCGTCGTGCTCCTCGGCGATCTTCGGGAAGGCGGCCGCCGCCGACGGCCAATCGAAACCCACGGCGGCCGCCCGCTGCTGCAGCTTCTTGGCGCGCGAGAGCGCGGGCAGCGACGCGGGGACGTCGTGGAAGACGCCTTCACGCCCTTCCTGCTCGCGCTTGATGCGCTCCCAGCGGCCCTTGACCTCGGCCGCGGTCTCGGCCTCGGCGTCGGCGAAGATGTGGGGGTGGCGGCGGATCAGCTTCGCCACGATGTCGTGCGTGATGCTGCCGAGGTCGCCCGCTCCGCGCTCGGACTGCAGCAGGGCGAGCAGCACGACCTGCAGCAGCAGGTCGCCGAGCTCGCCGTGCACGTCCGGGAGGTCGTCGCGCGCCACCGCGTCGACGAGCTCGTACGTCTCCTCGAGGGTGTACGAGACGATGTCGTTCGCCGTCTGCTCGCGGTCCCACGGGCACTCGACGCGCAGCACGTCGACGATGCGTTTGAGGGAGACCAACTCCTGGCCGAGCAGAAGGTCGTCGAAGGCGGAGCCGGCGGGGGCCGTCGCCGTCTCGAGCGGCGGCGAGGCCGCGGCGGCGCGCGCCCGAAGGGCGCGGGCGAGCCGCGGCGCGTGCGGGCCGGCGAGCGCGCACGTCACCGGCCCTGCCGCCGCGGCGGCCACGACCTCGTCGAGCGCCGCCTCATCCGCCGCGTCGATCTCGAGCAGCCGCCCCTTCTCGGGGTCGGCAGCCTCACCGATCAGCGCGCGGAGCTCGTCATCGAGACCGGCCGGGGCGAAGACGGCGCCGCCGCCGGCGAGGGCCCGCAGCGAAGCTGCGGGCACGGCGCCGGCGGCGGCGCCGACGTAGACAAGGGTCAGGCCCACGGCGTGCGGCGCGGCGCGCCCCACGGGCGGTCGCCGGCCGTTACTCGCCGCCTTCGGGGGAGGCGGTCGCCGAGGGCTCCTCGGCCGGCGCCGGGCTCGGCGAGGCCGTCAGCGCCACGGGGTCGAAGCCTGCCGCGTAGACGATCTCTGCCTTCTCGGTGGCTTTCTTAAGCCACTCGTCCCAGGCCGTGGCCTGCTTCTGGTAGAGGAGCGTCTGCTTGATGAGCTCCTTGGCCTCGTCGAACGTCTGGTTCTGCGCCGGAGTGACGGCGGTGACCTGGATGATGTGCCAGCCGAACGGGCTCTTGACGGGCTTCGAGAGCTCGTCGACCTCGAGGGCGAAGGCGGCCTCGTCGAACTCGGGCACCATGCGGCCGGAGGGCCAGGCGCCGAGCTCGCCCCCGGAATCCTTGGTGCCCGGGTCGGTGGAGTACTCCTTCGCGACCTGCTTCCAGAGCTTGTCCGACGTGGGGTCGGCCTCGAGCTCGGCGAGCGCCTTCTCGGCCTCGGCCTTGGTCTCGGTCAGGATGTGCCGCATGTCGCGGGTCTCGGACTGCTGGAACTGGGCGGCGTTCTCCGGGTCGTCGAAGTACTCCTTGGCCTGCGCGTCGGTGATCTCGACGTCGGCGTAGACCTTCTCGCGCACGGCGTCGAGCAGCATCTGGGCGGAGATCTGCTCGCGCAACTGCTCGCGCGTCACGTTCTGCTCCTTGAGGAGCTCGTCGAGCTTCTTCTCGCTGCCGACCTGGGCGACGATCTCGGTGAACCGCTGGTCGACGTCGGCGTCGGTCACCTTGACGCCGAGCTCCTCGGCGTTCTGCTCGACGATCGCGTTCTGCACCAGGTACTTGACGATGCTCGCCTTGAGCTGGTCGTACTCGGCCGAGCCCTCCTCGGGGAACGCCGGGGCGCCCTCCTGCGAGGCGTACTGGGCCTTGGCCTGCTCCATGATGTCGTCGAACTGCTGCTGGGTGACGACGCCGTCGCCGACCGCGGCGATGGCCCCCGCGGGGACCTCCTTGCCGCAGGCGGCGAGCAGCGGCACGAGCACGACGAGCGCCAGTAGCAGCGCAGCGGACAGGGTTCTTCTCATGGGTTTCGGCTCCCGGGGTCAGACGATTGGTCGGCGGTCACACGAGCGTCCAGTATAGCATCGAGCACGAGCTCGACCCACATTAGGGCTTGTGAACGCTCATTAAGGTCCGGCTCCTCCGAAGGTGCGGCAGGACCGGGCGTCGCGGCGCCGTCGGAAGGGCCGGCGCCGTCGCCGTGGACGGTGAGGACGGCGCGCTGCGCGAGGTAGACGGCGCGGGGGAGCGCCGCGCGCACGCGCGTGGCGCCCTTCGCGTCGAGCTCGAGGCCGTCGAGCTGGAGGCGCGCGCCGCGCAGCGTCACCGCGCGCAGGCCGAGCTCGCCGGCCTTGATGCGTAGCGCCTGCAGGGCGAGCAGGTTCTCGACGGGGCCCGGCGGCGCGCCGAAGCGGTCGGCGAGCTCGGCCCGCACTTCGCCGAGCTCGCCGACCGTCGCCGCGCGCGCGATGCGCCGGTGGGCGTCGACCTTGGTCGCCTCGTAGGCGATGTAGCCCGGCGGCACGTAGGCCGTGACGGGCACGTCGAGACGTACGGGGGCGAGCGCGACGAGGCGCTCTCCGCGCAGCTCGGCCACCGCCTCCTCGAGCATCTGCGCGTACATCTCGAAGCCGACCGCGGCGACGTGCCCCGACTGCTCGTCGCCGAGCAGGTTGCCGGCGCCGCGGATCTCGAGGTCGGCCATGGCGATGCGGAAGCCGG
>Ga0209164_1000888_pt1 | contig 49030 bp, 43 predicted proteins | sample MTBNYHSulfiMetaG_FD_187458 | JGI IMG/M metagenome (GOLD analysis project Ga0209164, IMG submission 187458) | Enrichment culture microbial communities from rom New York Harbor, USA that are MTBE-degrading - MTBE-NYH (New York Harbor Sulfidogenic)... | ecosystem: Environmental > Aquatic > Marine >... | reverse complement strand
ATGCACAGCAAACGGGTGGTCCAGAAGAAGGAAAAGCGGATATTCGACATCAAGCCGGATGCCAAGATGACGTTCCATGAACTGACGGAATGGTATTTGGGACTGGAAAAGGTCAAGGCCCTCTCCTCGTTCTGGCGCGTCAAGATCGCCCTGGACAAGTTTAATTCCGTGTTCGGCGATTGGGTGGTGGGCAGGATTAGGCCCGCCGATTTGGAGAATTACCAGCAGATGCGGAAAGATGAGGGTCTGGCTGATGCGACGATCGATCAAGAGGTGGGCGCCGCAAAGACCATGATCATCAAGGGATTCGACAACGACATGGTTGGGGGAGATACGCTCAGGGTCTTCAAGTCGGTCAAGAAACTGCTCAAACTGAATGGCAACGCCCGAGATCGGGTGCTCACTAGAACTGAATTCGAAGACCTGAAAAAACATGCGCCGCGTCACCTGAAACCCATGCTGGCTACGGCCTATTTCACCGGGATGAGAGAGGGCGAGATCCTGAATCTCACCTGGGACCGTGTGGATTTGAAAGCGCGCGTGATCCGTCTTCAGGCCGAAGACACCAAAGACAAGGAACCCAGGGATATCCCCATCTGCGACGAACTCTGGAAGATCCTGGAAACCCTCCCCAGGGGGATCCGGACTGCCCACGTGTTTCTTTATAAGGGGAAGCCTGTCCGAGATATCCGCAATGCGCTGCAAAAGGCATGTGAGGGTGCCGGGATTTCCTATGGACGATTTGTGAAGGGCGGCTTCGTCTTCCATGACCTGAGGCACACCTTCAATACCAACATGCGAAAGGCCGGCATCCCCGAGTCTGTGATCATGGCCGTCACCGGGCATTCAACGAGATCGATGTTCGACAGATATAACAAAATCGACCTTGAAGATACCCGCCACGCCGTCGGCCGCCTGGAAGCCTATGTTGCAAACGTTGACCAAACTGTTGACCAAAATGATGATGTGAAAAATACCGGACTGTAAACCCTATGAAATAAAAAGGTTTTTGACGGATAATACCATCAAAAGCCTATTTTTTCACCATTTATGAACTGGCTAGTCAGCAACTACTTGATTTTATTGCTGGTGCGAGAGGGGGGGCTCGAACCCCCACGGGAAATCCCACTGGATCCTAAGTCCAGCGCGTCTACCAGTTCCGCCACTCTCGCAGCATCAGATCGTACGTGCGGTTTCACGGATATCATGAGGCAGGCGGACCAGAATGTCAACCCTGTTGCGCGGGGCTTTCCGGCAGCCATTAATGGAACTTGACAAACAGATTCGCTGCCTGTATGATTTTTAGGATATGGTCAGCCTCGGACCGACCATGCGCCGGCGGGGGCATTCCAAAAACCCACGGTTCCCATTCAGGGAACATCGGGCCGGCCCAGCGAGAGGGCGCCTGTTTGGGTTTACGCCGGTTTCCCAGAGAATTTCTCAAACTAAGGAGAGAACATTGAGAAGACACGGTCAAACCATTCGTCTATTGAGCGCCATGGTTGTATCCCTTCTCAATCTGGTCCTGCTTACCGGGGCTTTGGCAGCATCTTTCCCTCTTTCAGAGGATAAAGACCCCGCGTCACAGGCTCAGACCCGGACAGGGATTGATGTCTCCGGGCTAACTGAACTGGATGCCCTTGGATTCCTCTCACTCCAAAAGGTAATACCCTGGGGACGTCTCTTTTCAGATGAAACCGAAAGGCTGCTTCTGGCACGCGGGGACACGGTCTACGTGGCCTTTGAAAAAGGGTATCGTGTCAAGCCGGGAGACCTCTTTACCGTTTTCAAAAGCTCTTCCAAACTCGACCACCCCTTTACCGGAAAAGACCTGGGGTATGCGGTTTCGTTTTTGGGGAGAGTCGTCCTGAAAACGGAGGTCAACCCTCATCTGTTCAAGGGTGAAATTGTTGAATGCTACAGTCCCATGCAGGTCGGAGATCCTGTCATCCGCTTCGAACCTGTATCTTCCTGCATCCGCGTCACCAATCCTGAATGGGAGAAGTCACCGGACCCCAAGGGATTGAAGATACCTGTGGTTGCGGCCAAGGATCTGAGTCAGGTTATCGGCCAGTTATCGGTCCTTTACATGGACCATGGTCACAACCATGGCATTCACAGGGGAAATGTATTTGAGATCGTGGTCCGGCCGGAACAGGATCAGCCTGGGGAACCGACCCTCCCTGATCAGGTCCTGGGTTATCTCCTTGTCCTGGAGGCAAGGCCGAATACCGCAACCGGCCTCGTTATTGCGACAAAAAGAGATTTATCCATCGGCCTCATGCTGAAGGCCATCGATATAAAGAGCGCCCTTAAAGAGGTCATGACACACTACGGCATCGAGCATAAAGACGCAGATCTCGAAACTGACCCCTTGCAGTTTCTGGGTAGTCTGACAGAAAAGGCCGGCTCCGGAACCGATATGCCCGAGGCATTTCTTATCTTGTCGAAGCTGCCGAAATGCAACGTTAAATAGGCGGTTCACGACAACACAGAGAAAATTCTTGACGAATTGATCTGTGCCTGTTCTATACTCCCGCCATACTGAGACCGTTAGGAACGTTGGATTTGCACGCCAACCCCCCGGAAAGTTGACCATATGTGAGCGCTCCGACGCCGCAAGGAAGGATTGAGGCGTCGGCATTGCCCGCCGTTCCGTTCCTTGGGTTTCTTGATTTTGTTAACCTTACCGGTTTCAGGGACCGGCAGCAAAGGAAGAGATCAGGAGTCAGAAAAGGCAAAATCAGGCAACCCGTGTTGAGTATCCCGTTTCGAGTATCAATTATCGCGTATCCCGTATCCGGTTACACAGGAGACTGAGGGCAGACCATGGGCACGCTGCAGGATAATAGACTGGCCTGGCTGGCCCTTTACCTGATTCCGGGTCTCGGCAATGCCGTGCTCAAGAGGCTGATCGAGACATTCGGCGATCCGGAAACAATCTTCAGGGCGGACACCGCGGAGCTGCTGCGTGTAAACGGGATGCGGAAAGACATTGCCGGAAAAATCACCAGCCGGGCGCTTGACAGGGAGGCCGAAGGCGAAATAAAAAAGGCCGAACGCTGCAGTGCCAGGATTCTCGTATACACCGACCCCTTTTACCCCGCATTCCTGAGAGAGATCCACAATCCTCCCATGGTGCTGTTTATCAGGGGCAAAGAGATCCCACCGGATAAGACATTTATCGGTGTTGTCGGTTCCAGAAACCCGACCTACTATGGCCGAAACGCCGCGGAAAAAATCGCAATGGGGCTGGCAAGAAGGGACGCAGGCGTTGTCAGCGGCCTGGCAAGGGGGATCGATGCTGCCGCTCACAAGGGATGTCTGATGGGAGAAGGCTTTACCGTAGGGGTTCTGGGGACCGGTATTGATGTCGTATACCCGGAATCCAACAGGGCACTTTTCCGCAGGATAGAGGAAAGGGGCGCCATTGTGTCGGAGTTTCCGACGGGTACCCCCCCTGAGCCCAGGAACTTCCCTATCCGCAACCGGATCATAAGCGGATTGAGCAGAGGAACCGTCGTCGTGGAGGCCACACGGAACAGCGGCTCCCTGATTACCGCCTCACTGGCCCTGGACCAGGGACGCGATGTGTTCGCCGTACCTGGCAGCATTGATTCCTTCAAGAGCACCGGCTCCCACTTTTTGATCAAGCAGGGGGCCAAGCTGATCGAAAATGCCGATGACATATTGGCCGAATTCGGCTTCGCCGGCAGGGGAGCCGTGGGACGGTCCGTCCCGAAAAACCCTGACGGAACACCCCGCAACATGAATGAATTCGAGAGAAAGATATATGAAATCATTGGAGATTATCCTGTCCATATGGACGACATTGTGAGGCTGGGGCACATGGATGTCGGCAAGGTGGCGGGCATCCTGATGAAAATGGAACTGGAAGGGATCGTCAGGCAGCTTCCCGGCAGGATGTTTGTGCGGTAAGAGGGCCCGAAGTCAAAAGGCCCAAACCCTGAGTCCAGAATGCATAACCAACAAACGGATAACGCGCAACGGATAACGAGGATGCCCAAGAAACTACTTATTATTGAATCGCCGGCCAAGGCCAGAACCATTCGAAAGTATCTGGGTCCTGATTTCAAGATCATGGCCTCGATCGGACATGTGAAGGATCTTCCCGTCAGCAAGCTGGGGGTAGACATTGAAAGCGGTTTCAGGCCCGAGTACGTGACGATCAAGGGAAAAGGTAAAATCCTGAAGGAGTTGAAGGCCGCCGGAAGCACTGCTGAAGCCATATATCTGGCGCCCGACCCTGACAGGGAAGGAGAGGCCATCGCCTGGCACATTGCCGGTGAACTGGAAAAGGGCGCAAAGAATCAGGACAAGAAGATCTACAGGGTCCTCTTTAACGAACTGACCGCAAAGGCCATCCGTGAAGCCGTATCGTCGCCGCAGGCCCTTGACAGGGACAAATTCGATTCTCAGCAGGCCAGAAGGATTTTAGACCGGCTGGTGGGCTACGAGATATCCCCGCTCCTGTGGAAAAAAGTAAAACCGGGACTGAGCGCCGGCCGTGTCCAGTCTGTGGCGGTCAAGATGATCTGTGACAGGGAACGCGACATTCAGGCCTTTGATCCCAGGGAATACTGGTCCCTGACTGCGCATCTCAAGGCAGGCGAGCCCCCTCCGTTTGAGGCCCGATTCTTCAAGTACAGCGGTAAAAAGGCCGAGCTGCAAAATGAAGAGGAAGCCCGCAATGTGGTATCAGAGGTCGAAGGGCTGCCTTTCAAGGTGTCAGCAGTGACCAGGAAACAGACCCGAAAAAATCCGCCGCCGCCCTTCATTACCAGTCTTCTTCAGCAGGAAGCCTTCCGCAGGTTACGGTTTTCCGCAAAGAAGACCATGTCTGTGGCACAGGCCCTTTACGAGGGAGTCGATCTGGGGGAACGGGGCCTGGTGGGGCTCATTACCTATATGCGGACAGACTCGTTCCGGCTTTCAAACGATGCCGTTTCAGAGGCCCGGGCGTTGATCCAGCAAAACTTCGGCAAGGATTACCTCCCCCAAACGCCGAACCGGTTCAGAAGCCGAAAGGGGGCACAGGAGGCCCATGAAGCCATCCGGCCGACGTCGGCAGGGCTTGAGCCCGGGAGTGTGGCCGCCTATCTGTCAAAAGATCAGCTGGCCCTCTACACCCTCATCTGGAAGCGCTTTGTGGCCTGTCAGATGGCCCCTGCCCTGCTGGACAAGACCCAGGCCGAGATCCATGCAGGAAAAGCGGCCTTCAGGGCAAATGGTTCCGTGGTGGTCTTTCCGGGGTTCACGACCCTTTACCAGGAAGGCCCGGACAACGCCGGGGCTGAAAAAGAGGCGGAGGCCCAGCTTCCCCCCCTGCAGAAAGATCAGATCCTCACCCTCCTCAAGCTGGATCCGGCCCAGCATTTTACGCAGCCCCCGCCCCGGTTTACAGAGGCCACGCTCATCAGGGCCCTGGAGGAAAACGGCATCGGCAGGCCGTCCACCTATGCGGCCATTCTGGCCAATATCAGCGGGAGGGAGTATGTATCCGTGGAGAAGGGACGCTTCAGGCCTACGGAACTGGGTTTTCTGGTGACCGATCTCCTGGTGGCCAGCTTCCCCGACGTCATGGATACGGCGTTTACCGCCCAGATGGAGAACAACCTGGATAAGATCGAACGTGGCCAGATCCGGTGGACCGATATCCTTGAGCAGTTTTACGGGTCCTTTGAAAAGGACCTGGAAAAGGCAAAAAATAACATGAGGGGAGAGGTCCCGACCAGTGTGATGTGCCCGGGATGCCGGCGGCCCATGGCCATTAAATCAGGGCGAAACGGCATCTTCCTGGCCTGCACCGGTTATCCTCAGTGCAGGAGCACCGCCAACTTCACGCGGGATGAAAAGGGTCATATCATCCTTGAACCCCCTTCGGGGACAGTCAAGGAAGCGGGAATCTGCGAGAAATGCGGCCGGCCCATGGTGGTCAGGAACGGAAAATACGGGTCCTTTGTGGCATGCTCCGGATACCCGGAATGCAGGAACATCTGGACGCCTCAACCGGTGAACACCGGCGTGAAATGCCCTGAGAACAACTGCCGGGGAACGCTGGTGGAAAAAACATCCAAAAAGGGAAAGAAGTTTTTCGCCTGCAACCAATACCCCGACTGTACCTTTGCTACCTGGGATGAACCCTTTGACGAGACCTGCCCCGAATGCGGAACCCGTGTAATGAGCATCAAGCAGCGCAAAAACAGCAAGTCGTTTGTCGTATGCCGGAAGAAGGGATGCGGGTATCAGAGGCCCCTGGAGAAATGAGGAAGGAATTGAGGAATTGCAGGTGTGACTGGACCTTCCATGCTGGGTGTTCGACGTTCATCTTTTTGCCTCCTTCCGCATCTTTCTGGCCGCCTCCTTCCACCCCTTTCGCTTTTTTCCCTTGGCCTTTCTGTAGAGATCAGGATCTCTGGATGGATCCAGGATGAACGTTCCGGGTGTGGGCGACGGCCGGAACTTTACAGCCTTCTCTCCTGATGGTTCCTTTTCTTTTCCGCGCTCCAGGACCTCCCTGGGCGCCGGAGGCCCGGAAATAAAACGGGACGGAATCTCGGGGCTCAGAAACAGATCCCCGAACGAATAGAACGCGGTCCCTTTCTGTGCTGCCGTCTCTGCCAGAATCTCCAGCACAACCGGATTCTTATCGCGCCTGCGGCCGATCCGCAGCGCCATGTCCCTTGCCGGCGAAAGGATCAGGAGCCTGTCGCCGTAGCCCTTCAGGCCTTTCTCCATGACTACAGGATGGGCTTTTTGTCTGACAGCCGTAAAAAGAACCTTTGGAAGAGACATGGCCGGATGATGAAGATCCATCTCCCACCGGCAGTCCCTTGAACGGATCCGCTCATTGTCTGATTGAAAGTGCGTTCTGTCGTTCCCTAACAGGATTTCATTGATGTGGGACCGCCGCACGTAGCGCCAGTCTTCTTCCTCATGAAGCGCCTGGAGCAGTTCCCTGTAGGCGACAAATCCCTCCCGGTCCGGAGCCAGGCCGAACTCATCGGGTCTGTGACCCAGCACATACACGAGAAAGCGGCTCAGGCTCTCTGCTCGTATCTGATGATGTCGTCTGCCCAGGATAATTCCCCCCTGCCCTATCCGCCCGCCGGCAGCCCAAAACAGGCCGCACCTTCAATGGGCGCCTGTCGAAACGCAGAACCATGCCCTGTCCGTTTCAAAAAATCCCTCTGCACTTTTCTACTCCCTGGCCTTATAGGCATCATGCCTTCCTGAAAATTCCCGGTCCCGGGCCCGCTCCCGGTCTACCACGAACTGGATCTCCCGTGTGGTACCATCGCCCGGCCGGATCCCCTTGAGCAGGTCGATCTCTGCAGCCGTATACCGGTACGGGACCCCGTTGAGCTGGATCTCACCCCCGGCATCCGAGATGTCATCCAGCATCTTCATCACGTTGGCCTGGAGCCGAAACGGTTCGGTGTTCTCAATCCGCACACGCCAGATCATGAAACAGGCCTGAGGATTGTCGGGTATCAGGCTGGAGCTGTACCTTTTGGCCTCCACCACACCGGTGACCGTATTGATGACCTTGCCGAAGACCTCAGTCAGTTCGTACGATGCGCCCCCGTCCAGTCGGACGTTGATCAGGTTTTCCTTCTTCGCGGTTTCCTGCTTCAGCACACCCGCCCCCTGCACCCTCCCGGCATTTGTCTCAGCAGCGGCGCCACTGCCGGATCCCGGTGTTGCAGAGGCACGGGTCTTTCCGCCCCGCCAGGCCGTCAAACTCCTGCCCACCAGGTCCCCGACCTCCTTCTCCACTTCGGCAATGGCCTCGTCACAGTCCCGGCGAGTGACCTTAAACGTCTTGGACACCGCTGCGCCCAGGGAATGCCCTGCGCTGTCATACCCCTGCCCGTCCAGTCGGGCCCCGGCCTTGCAGTAACCGTCCACGGTTCGTTTGATCTTGACGTTCAGCCAAACGATGTAGGCCGCATCCACCGCGTATTTCTTGCACATCTCCCTGGAGGCAAGGGGCGAGTCCTCCCTGGCCCGCTCCATAACCCGGCTGTATTCCGCCTCGCCGGCATCCCTGGCAAAGGGGTTGATCACCTCAAACCCATGACGCACCAACTGGTTTTCAATGAACCCCGTGGCCCGCCGGTAATGAAGCGTCCGGCTCCCGCCATCGCCTGCCTCTCTACCCTCCTCGGTGTACAGAGGAACGACTGCGATCCGCGTCTGGGCCATTGCGCTGTTGGCCACTGCCGTACCCAGCAGCAGGACCGCAACCAGAAATGAGCTATAAGCCAGGTAGCCGTAGCCCAACCTGTTCCCTTCGATGATTCTCGATCTTTTCATCTATGCCTCCTTGGTTCAATCAGGTTTCGTACGCGCTCAGCATACACGGTCTTCGAGGCAATATCGCTGCAGGTTCCCCGCCATTGATAGTCTGCTTGTACAATCTCTTTTACCTGAATCCCCCGTCAAAGTAAACATTGAGCCGCCCTTCTCCCCCGGGGGCAAGGCGAAATGCCAGCACCTCCGAGGTCCGGAGGTTTTTCTGAAGCCACGATGAGAGGTCTTCGATCGATCCCTCGTACCGGAGTTCATAGCAGAGACAGCTCCTGGCGCCGACGCAGAGTTCGTCGGCGCGCCGGATCCCGGTGACGCCGGGCGCACGGTTCAGCACCGGATAAATCCTTTTCTCAAATACAGATGTGAACGCGTAAAAACAGACACCCAGGTCGCTTGCCGGACCCGTCCGGATGACCGCGGCTCCATCTGACGCAGAAGACGCAGACGCCTCGTCGGACCCTGTTGCCCGTGCCGTCCGAACGTATCCCCGGACGGCTTCGCCTGCGAGATAGGCCCTGGCCGTAAATCCGGACAGATAGGTTCCGGCCACATTGGTGGGAATTAGATTCCCCGTAACCGTTTCAAGGGGACCGGCCCGCCACAGGGCCCTCAGGGCCACGCCCATGGTGTCACCACGCGGTGATCTGAAGACCTCTGACATGAGGAGCACCGTACCGGCCGTAAAGGCGGACTCCTCCATCTCAAACACAGACCGATTGCGCCGGTAGAAGTCGATCTGGCTGAAGGCCGGTCCGAAATCCTTCCGGCTCACTGCGCAGGTGAAGCCCCGGTTACTCACAATGGCCTGCTGCAGAGCGTCCTGGACGGCCTCCACAAGCCCGCTGCTCACGCCGGCCGATGGGGGTGACGAATAGAGGACCACCCGGACATCCTCAGCTGCTGCACTCTCCCCTCCGGCCGACATGCCGTTCCGGTAGGCATCGGCCAGCTCAGAGGCCAGGCTGAACGTCAACCGGTCCAGGGAGGCATAGGGCCGTTCCTCCAGACCTTCGGGAAATGGGCTGGTGTCCGCCGGCGCGTTATAAAGCCGGCGTGCCACGCTTTGAGGACCGGAATCGAATGTGGTCTCAGTTACCAAGCCGGGAATGGCGCGGCCGTCCGCATCGGTTCCCGTGATATGTATCTTGATCTGATTGAGCACGCTCACCGGAGAAACCCCCACTTCAAACACGATCAGCTGCCTCAGAAGCCGCTGCCGGTCAGCAGGCTGATCCATAAATGTCAGGGGACGGCCTTCTCTGTACTCAAACCAGTTCTGCCTGGAAAGGCTGTAGAATTCATTCTGTTTGCGCAACCTCAGGGCCAACCGCTCCATCACCAGTTCCTCCAGCCGGCTGAAACGCTTGCCTGACCCGAGCGATCCCGGCATAACGGCCGCGGGCGCCATTTCGTAAGGGGAACGGGCCTGGCCTGAAACCGCATCGCTCATCAGCGCGGTGAGCTTATCCTCGAAGGGATCCTGTTTCAGATTCCTGACAGGCGCTCCTGCACATCCTGCCAGCATCGAGAGCAACGGGGCAATGCACAAAACCGTTCGCAGCAGGTGCCTTTTCATCATGATTTCCTCTCTGATTGATTCATGAGCTGAAACGCCTGTCCGGGCGATGTCTGTACAATTGCTCCTATTATCGAAGGATCCCCGGATTTTTCAAGCAGGGGCGCCCGGTGATTCCCCTGATACGAACCGTTTTTTGCCTTTGGGTCATGACCGGGTCCGGTCCTGACCGGATTCGGATGATCGGACAACGAATTGTACGACGCGCTCCCGCCCGAAGCGCGGGAGCCGGGGAGATGGAGAAGGGGGTCGAGATAAAATCAGGTTTATACCGGCAGATCGGGTGGCGCCATGCGGTCACTCAATAATGACACACGCGATATTGGAATAGCCGCTGCCCCCGGCGCTGTTGTACGCCTGGACAGCCACATAAAAGGCAGCCCCTGGCCAGAGATCGATTGAAAGTCCTGTCTGGTTTCCCATATCAACGCTTCCGATGGTTTCAGGGCCGGCATAGGGGTACGGGGCGTAAGAGAGTACATATCCGACTGCATTGGCTACGGGACTCCATGCGACCGTAACGGTGACGCCGTAGGTCGACGCCGTCAATACCGGCGCGACCGGCGGAACCGGCGGGGCAGGGGAAAGCCGGACCACACTCACGCTATAGTGCTGCATGCCTAAATAGGCGCCGCCCCAGGTCATTGCGTGGTTGCTGTAGTCATAGGTATCGTGGAAATAGACGGTCGAGCCGAGATCATCATATCCGTGCCCCAACATCGTGTGACCGGTGACATGGATCATAACCGGGCGGCCGGCGTCAATCTCAGCCTTGAAATTATCAAAAGTAAAGCCCTGTGTATTCCCTTCATAGCCGTAAATGACCTGGGAGAAATTGGCGTCGACCGCGTATCCCCTTGATTCAGCGAAAAGCCTTAAACCGTGGCAACCGTCCCGGCGCGAGGGTTCAGAACCGGTATAATCATAGAGAGGCGTACCATCAGGATAGAAAAAAAAACTGGTAAACCCGTCTCTGTTACTAAGCAGAGACATGTTGGTTCCCATATAATCGGCTGTACATTCGCCATAGGCATGCTCCGGCCACTTGCCGATAAACGGGTCCGGTCCCGGATCATTCATCATGATCCAGTAATCATCCACATGTCCGCTGGTTGTTCGACCGTCAAGGCCCAGACGTGTGGCGCTGAGCGGGCACAGGGCCCTTGTCTCTCCATTGATCACCACGGTGCCCCATATGGCGTTCGTCATGGGAAACAGACCGCCGTTTGTGGGGCCGGCATACATGTTGGGGTACCCCGCGTTGTCATAATGACCGAACATCATGGCAGCGGATGTGGGCGAGCATCCAAAACTCCAGATCAGCGCGGGCACGCTGGCAATGACATTTGTCCCGGCTGCCCGATCGGGTGAAGGAACCGAAGCGACCTGTCGACTGAAGCCTTCGGGCGGGCTCGGTCGACCCGGGACAATGACTTCGTCGATGGTTTTGCCATCGTATATAAACCGATCGACGACATAGGGGTTGGTTGAACGAATCCCGTACGGATTCACGGGTATTTTCAGGGCTGTGGAATCGTCGGCAATGGCAGGATGGATCCAGACAAGGCATGCCGAGAGAAACAGCGTCATACAGCAAAAAACACCCTTTAACTTCCTAAACATGATTCAGTCCCTTTCATTTTGAGTCAATGAGAGCGCTGAGTAACCCGATAAATTCATCTTCAGACCCCGCATACGCCGATACATCGTCCGCGAATCTGAAATAGAAGACCTTAATCCCATCATTCTCTATAAGAAATTCGCAGAGATGTTTATCATAGGCGCCGGAGCCAAGGGGCGCAAACGCATCGGTTCCTTGAACGGGATCCAGAAATACGATGATTCGGTCGCCACGCGCATATCTTCCATGATAACGGCTCGGGCCGGCACGTAAGCCCACAATTGCCTTTTCCGGTACACGATTATCTACTGGCAACCGCGCAGGAGGAGGCTCAAAAAAATCAGGAGCCGGATAGGCTTCTTGAATCATGATGGTGTTACCTGAAAGATCACGGCCCTTCAGCAGCTTTTCTACCCTCAAAACAGCCGATACGCTCTTCCGTTTCTCCCCTGCCTTTATAGATTCGCATTCCTCGACGCTGACGATCTCTCCCACGGCGATGATACCGGCGTCCGAGACAAGCTGTCTCAGTTTCGGGATTGTCAAAGGTTCCGGCGGAGGCTGCATCGGATATGCCGTTTGAGCAACAAAGAAAGATAGAACACAGGACAGCAACACGGATGCTGCCCACCCCGTTTTCTTGTTACGGATGGTTGACGCCCAGCGCATTCAACAATCCTCATGTCCGGTCCCGAATATTATCATGCGCCGGCAGGCAAAAAAGGGAACATATTGTGTCGACATCTATTTCTTGATCTCCGGCATCTTTCTATATTATTCCGAATTCCGGCGTGAGGTCAATTATTTTCTGCATCTCCGGGTGGGATGTGGCGCCAGGGGATGGGACAACACGAAACCAGCGACAAAAACGAGAAGCGCGCCAACCCGAGGTCAGGGCAGGCACGCAGCTGTGTCATTGGAGACCGTTTTGAGGCTCCCTGATGCAACGTATCCGGCGCCGCGTGAGAGGAGGGCCGCCCCGCTCCATTCCCCGTGAGCTCCCTTTCCAGATACGACCGCGCCTTTGGCGAGATGGACCACAACCCGGGGGTCGGCATCAGAGGGTTCACGGGCAGGAATCATTACGACTTTCTCAGGTCTTCTCAGATCTTGATGCCCTTTGTGGCTCTCTGTGTGAGGCATTTTTGTTTACGACAGTGCCCTTTCAGGATTCTATCCGGCGTTGCTCATCATCTCCGCCCATTGAATCACTTTTCTGGAGTAGGCCGGCTTGTCAATAATGATCCGCCTGCCGCCCTCATATATAATCACCCGTTTTTCGTTTTTTCGCCCGTTTTCCGGTCCCGCATAATAATACTCCAGCGGGTGACGCCAGGAGACGATATCCCGGCGATTCGCAACCGGCCCTTTCCTGTCCATGCCCGCCCGGGCATACATCCGGTCCAGGTACCAGGCCCCGGCCATGATGGAGGCATGCGGATCGAATGGATCATCCTTGATGTGGACGCCTTGTGAGAGAAGATCTTCCCTGGCATCCCTGAAAGTCCCCGCAATAATCTGCATGAGTCCTTTTGCCGTGCTGGTAGAGGCCCTGGCCCTCGGGTTGCCCCCTGACTCGGCCATGATAACGGCCCCGAGGATTTCAGCGGGGATCCGAAATCGCCGGGATGCGTCATGGATAATGGACGCATAGGGGTGAAGCACCCTGTGTAACCGGCCGGAAACCTCCCCGGCCGCCCTGCGGTCGGTAAGGGCCGCGGTTTCCACGGCCTCGGAAAAGGGGAGATAGATGGACCTGAGACGGGCCCATGCATCCGGCCCTTTCGCCCGCCTGTGCGCGGCCGGAGATGGAAGCCCCGGCCCGTAACGGTGCTGAAGGGCCTGCCACGGGCCGGCAGCTGCATCCAGATGGAGGAGAAGGATCAGCAGCGACCCGAACATCAGACCTCGTCCGAGAGCACATCTCAACAATCGTCTCACGGTTATTTGATCCTTTCCGCAAAGGCCACGCCGATGCCCTTTCGGCTCAGGTGTTCAAATGCTTCCAAATACTCGGCCAGCAGCACCTTATGTGTCTTGTCCTCTTCAACATAGAGGACACGTCTCTGTTGCCCGTCCGTTTCAGTGATCAGCGCGATGCGGTGATCTGCTTCCAGCCGGTCCAGATCCCTCGACGGATCATAGAACGCACTGCCGAACCGGAGATAAAGGCCGCCCTCCTTTTTGGTTAATCCGGCGATCTTTTCAAGAGGGACGGCCGCAAGGCGGGAACGTCCCGTATCGTCATGCTGCCGGGGGCCTGTTTGGCCTGGAATGCTGCGCTGACGATCGCTCGCGGTCATGAGCAGCATAAACGAAAAGACCATGATCAGGAGGAAGAGGTAGGCAAACAGGTCTTTTCCAGGGTCCTGGGTTCTTTCGAGAGTGATGCCGATGCGCCGGCGTCTGACGGCCATACTGTGTTCTCCTCAATGATTTCGCTGATCCTCAGTCCCACCAGGGTCTCCAGGCGCCTTGCCCGGGTCATCAGAAACCGGGAACAGAGCAGGGTCAGAAGGGTCCCGCCGATGGCTGCGGCCCCCAGGGAGGTGTAGAGGGCCGTGGCCAGACCGTTGTTCCACGATGTCACAAAGACCGTGGCGCTTGCCTCGCCTTCTGCAAGCCCCCGGAACATCTCGTTGAAGGCCCCGATGGAACCAAAGATGGTCCCTGCAAACCCGATCAGGATCAGGGTGTTGGCGTACCCGTTCAGGGCCGTGAAATGGACCCCGATCCGGCAGTCCACCTCACACCAGATGGCGTCTATGACGGCATCCGTGCCGCCCCTGCCCCGGGCCGCGGCCTCTGAGAGCCGCTTGAAAAACCCTTCCAAAAAGCTCAGGGCCCTGCTGTCGCCCACTTCCAAGTGGGTCCGGCCCGGATTTGCGCACCCGGGTACCAGCCTGAGAAAATCATAAAGGGCTGTCAGCCGTCTCACCATCAGGTACAGATAAAAGAGAAATGCTCCTCCGAAGAACAGCCCGAAATTGTTCAGAGTCCATCGGAAAAATTCCATGGCTCACAGCACTCCTGCACCCTGCAATGCCTCCATATCGGCCTGACCGCTGAAACAGACAGGATCAATCGCTATGGATCGTCCGTTCCGGGTGTCCAGGGAAACCGGCACGAACACCGCGAAGCGGCCGCCTCCCTGCCGGTTGATCACGTAAGCCCTTCCCAGGACATCCACCTCGGTCTCGGGGAGGTCCCCTGCAATCAGGCCGTGTTCCTTGCACCAGGAAAATGCCTGATTGACCCGGGCATAGATCGCCTTTTTGATAAAATCGTACATGTAATACCGCACCTCCACCCGCTCACCCCGGCGGATGCCGGCCTCGGACAGGGCCTCCCCCCATTTGTCCCAGGGCCGGTCCACGCGAAAAAGGGTGCTTGAGTATTCGGTCAGGGATGCCTCAGCCACCCGCGTGCCGTCGGTAAGATCTAGAAAGATGTTTTCCCTCACAACAGCGATCACCTTCATCTGAAAGAGCGCATAGCAATGCCTCAGGTTTTCGACTCTGAGAGGGATCTTCCCCTGTCCCTTTGCCCCGTTTCCGGAATCGCGCCATCCCTGAAAGAGGGTTTTGTACTGGTTCTGGTCCACGGTCACCTCGCCTGTGTGCGGATCCGTCCGGACACGACCGCTCTCCGGCGCTGCCGAACTGGCCTGCCTGCTCAAGAATTCATGCTTCCTGACGCCCGTGTCGGTCCGCGAAATGAGACGGCCCAGATTTTCAGACACATCGATCTTTTCTGAAACAGGTTTCACCCTTTGCGGCGATTCCTCCGGGCCAATGCGGGCCCGTTTTTCCGGTTCGGCCCCGCCAGATGCCTCTGGAGAGACCTTATCTCCCGGATCATGCGGATGGAGATGATCATCCCGAGCCGGTTCCTTTTTAACGACACTGAGCGCATTCTCTGTGTCCCCCGATGCCGATGGACCCTCCGGATGTGGAGGCCCTGCTTCAGGCGTGACCGCCTCTGTTTTTTCGGGAGGAGGCTTTAACGCAGCAGGCCTGCCCTCAAACTCATGGGTCTCAACGGACTTGGGCGCCTCTTTTCCGCCGTCATTCCCGGTCTCCCGCTTCTCCGGGGGCCCTTGTCCCGCTTCGCTTTCCCTTTCTGTGGTCCTTCGGCGAGCCGCATTCCCGCTCGTATCAAACCGCTCCTCTACCGACTGAACCGCTGCCGGCTCAAAAACGTGCTTCACCGCCAGCACCGCGTGATCCACAGAGCGGTTGAGCTTAAAAAGGATGCTCATGGCGCCCAGGAGTCCAATAAAAACCAGCAGGGTGACCCGGCCGGTCCTGAGCCGCCCGTCTGCATCAGTCAACAACCGGGCCATTTCAGAGCGCCCCCGCAATTTTCGTATCAATGATGGGATCGTCCGGTGACGCGGGCCGGGGGTCCCACCGGGAAACCTGGTGTGCGATTCGATAGGCCAGGTCGGGCCATTTCCCTGCAAACCGGCCACGCTTTCCCAGGTAGTCGCCAAACTCCCGGCCACGCTTGAACTCTGCAATCCGCGTCTGACAGCTCTCGTTTTCCGCGAACCCGTTCAGATCGTTCCGGATGAGCGTTTCACAGGCCTCCAGGGAAAGCTTCAGGAGATCCACGTAGGTCTCAATCTCTTGCTCCACGTTCTTCGTCATCTCCACATACTTCTTGTTGACGAAATCCTTTCGGTCAAACTGCGGTCCGTTATTCCCGGGGGCGACCGCTTTCTCGGGCAACCCCTTGAACACCTCGTTGTCGCGGGCGAACTGGAGGTCTCTTTCATAGTCACTGTAGGTGGACAGCCTGTTGGCATAAAGAATCATCTTTTTCAGATGCGAATAATACTCTGCAAAATCGATCCGCTGCTGGCGACCGCTGATGGCACTCTGCCCGAAGGCAGCGGTCAGCTTCTTGCCCATTTCAGCGGTTTCCGCCTTGAGCGTATCTGTCGAGGTGCTGATGTAATATTCATACAGAGAATCTGCCGATGCCCACCGGATCATCATCAGGGCCAGCCCCCCTGCCAGCAGCATTGCCCTCCCGCTCTTTCTGATTCTCTTGATCATCCCCTGCTCCCCCTTTCTAAATGTCGACATTCTCTCAAAGACCTCACATGGAAACACGGGGTTTTTCTCAAAACGCTGGTTTCCGGTGCCTGACCTTGACCCCCTGATTTCAGCATCCCAGCATCCCTGAATCCCTCAATCCTTCAATTCCTCAATCCCCCAAAGCCTCACGTATTCCATGCTTCCCGCTGCCTGCTTAAGAAGTCCATCTCCTCTTCAATACTGAATGACTCGTCGTCGAGGGCGCTGTCTTTCACCACTTTGATTTCACCGAGTCCGGCCAGGACTTCGTTCACCATATCATCCAGGACCCCGCCCAGCTTGCCGATGGCGCCGTCCACAATCGCCAGGGTTTCACGAAGTTCCCCTATATTCCCGAAACCCAGGCCTGCAAAAATCTCGGGAGTGCCGGTGCCACCTACCTCTGCAATCGGGACGATCTTTGAAAAGGTATTGTAGAGATCGGCCATCACCTGCCTGAATTTGGATGAGATATCGTTCCCGTCCGCCCTGATCTTTTCCCGGATAAGACCGCTGACCTTCTGGTTCATATCAGCGACCTTGATGCGGGCCTCATAGAGCTGACGCCTCTGATTGATCTGCAGGAGCCTCCGCTTGGCCCTGTCGTATCGCTTCAGAAGCCTGTCCTTCAGCTTCGGGTCGACAGCGTCCTGGTAGGCGTTCAAGGCCTCCTGAGCCTCCTGGGAGGCCTGTTCAAAATGCGCCCTCTCCTGCTTCAGGTACTGTTCCAGTGTCAGTTCATAATTGCTGTTGATGGAGCGGGTGGCCTGGCAGTCCACAAGTGAGCCGGCCACCGCATCGTCAAATGCCTGGAGAGAGCCGAGAAGGCCCTCCAGGCGGACGTCGGCGGCCTTTTTCAGTTCGCCCACCTCGGTGAGGATCCTGGCGTTGATGTGTGCGCGTCTTGCGTCCCCCTCGGGATCTCCCTTGGCAAGGAATCCGGACGTGTCCAGACGCTCCCGGGTGTCGATCAGCTTCTGAAGCGCAACGGTACGTTCGGCGAATTCCTTGAAAAGGGCGTGGGACGATGCCTTCAACCGGCTGCCGTTCCGCTCCACCCGGTCCCTTGCCTGTTTTGCGATCTCAACGGCCCGGTCCCCGCTCCTGGTTTCCGAGTGGGTCAGCGCGTGACATAGGGTTGCCTGCACCACGAAGAGGAGGAAAAGGCCAACCGCCGTGACCGCCAGTCTTTGATGGTTTTGTTTTCGCATGCTTTCCATTCCGTTGCCTCCTCAAAATCTGGATCCCGGATGCTGGATGCTCGATATATTCGGCTTCGAGCTTTCAGCCTGGTTTCTTGGGCCTTGCGCCTTGCGACGATTACCCTCGTTCCCACCTGTTGCCCTCGTTTCTACGCTCTGCGTGGGAACGCACTTCTAACGCTCCGCACCCGTTCATTTACTGAAAAAATTTCCGATACAATCCCAAATCCAGCTTCCGGCATACCATCTGTGCCTGTCCGAGATTTTTATCGCTCGCACTCCGGGCATTGTTGATGAGTACGCGGCAATAGTCTTCCAGGAGCAACCGGTCCTCCTCACGATATGGGGCCCTCCCCCTTGCAATATCGGCCAGATACCGGTACACCGCCTTGTAAAAGAGCGCCTCGTACCGTCGCTTGTTAAAGACCCTCACAGCCTCGGCCAGGTGCCGGTGGGGAATCTCCCGGTTTTCATTGAGACACGTCGCCATGACGGGTATCCAGCACGTGGATTTGCCATCTTCCGTCAGCGCATTGTCCAGAAATCCTTCCACTTCATGGTCTGAGAACCCTTGCAACCCCGTGGAGAGGGCCTCCTCGCACACAGGCCCTGGGTCCACCACCACCGCATTTCGCTTGGACGTGCATCCCGCGCTCACCAGTATGAACAGGAGGGATAGTGCCAGCAGCCCGGCCGTTGTCTTATTCCCTGTGCCCATAAGCCACCTCCTTCTGTATGTTGTGTTGCATGGTTGTCAGCTGGCGGTTCCACCCAGCAGCCGTCCGCACTTGTCTTTATCGAAGGGAATTTTCAATTTTCAAAAAAACCGCGCAGCTCGCAGGACATTCTTCGGAGCCTGTCATTCTTGCTTTCCGAAGAAGAAACACGGTAACAAGGAGAAAATTTGAAGGTCCGGGAGAGAAGGATCGGATGTGCGAACTGTAAAAACTGCTGGAATTCGGAGGCAGTGATTCGATATACTGTAATCAGGAGAGGCCCTGATGAAAAATCGTCGCATTATGTTCCGACCCGTTGATTGGGTAAAAACCGGTCTGCCGGGTCTCGCCCATATCTTTTTCGTTTACCTTTGCGGCATGTTGCTCCTGCCCTGCTGCGCCGTTTCCACCTCCCGGACAGACAACTCCCCGCACTCCTGGTGGGACAATCGCGGCCTGGACGAGGCGATTGTAAAGCTCACCGACACCCTGGTGGCGCAGGGAAAGCTCCAGGGCAGGCCGGTACTGATCAGCCCCCATGATCTCTACGACGGTGAGACCGGCCTGAGCCTGCCGCTGGCCACCCACCTCCGCGGCAAACTCATGACAGAGATGAAACGCCTCGGTGTCCGGGTCCTCCTGGACGGGGCCGACGAAGACCGCTTTATGATCCTCCAGGGCACCTGGCAGAAGCAGGGTAAAGATCTGACTATCGATCTCAAGGTAATGAGCCTGGGTTCTTATGGACCCGAGGCCGTGGCCTCGGCCTCTGAAAAGGTGTCTCTGGAGAAAATCGACCCCATGGCCCTGACCCCGGGCAGGGAATCGTGGGCACGTTATCTGGTGCGCAGACTGGAACAGAACACCAGCGTCCCGGATACCCGCAAGCTGTATATGCGCGATTTCAAGGTCAGGACCCGTACATGCAGCCCCCAACTGGGATCTTACCTGGCCGGGTGGCTCCGGCCGGCCCTGGCCGAAAGCCGCATGTTCGTGCCCATAGATCCGCAAAAGGCGCTGAGAGGGCTTTCAACAAAGACGCTGCGGAGCCGGGGAACCCGGGCCATCCGGCCGGACCTGCCCGAAAACGCTTCCGAAACAGGGCTTATGGCCGATCTCCTGAGGGCGGACGGAGAGCTGAACGGGGAGGCCTGGCGCCACCGGCAAAACATCGAGGTGCGCGTGAGGGTCATTGGACGTGAGGGGCAGCAGATAACGGCAGCGTCCGCCGATATCCCGTCTGCCCTCTTCCCGCAGGAACTGCTCAGCCCGCCGGCCGCATCTGTTTTATTTCCCACAGCCGCGCAGGCTCCGGACACAGGAGGCGTCTCCAAGGGCGGTCTCAAAGTGGAACTGACCACCACCCGGGGCGAAGGCAGGCCGCTCTATCACAAAGATGAACGGATCCGGTTTCTGATCCGGCTCAACCGGCCGGCATGGATTTACCTGTTTAACCTGGACTCCCATGGGAAGGCCACCCTCCTCTACCCGGTGGACGAGACCGGCCGGCTTGCCCGGAAGGGGCAGTGCGGCGCCCTCCCTGCGCCCGGGATACCCCTGATCCTGCCGGAAGACGGGTGCTCTTACGATCTGGTGGTCGCCGAGCCTTACGGCAGGGACCGGGTCTGGGCTGTTGCCGCAGAAACACCGCTCGCATTTCCTGGTGACCTCGAGGGAGACTGGAAACGGGCCGACATCATTGTGAATCGCCTCAGAGCCCACGGCCTTTCAAGGAAGGGGGGCTATTCAGAGGCCGAGGTGGAGGTCGTCACCGGGCCGTGATGAATAGTCATGAATGGTCATGGATGGTCATAGATTGTCATAGATTGTCATATGTCCACCGGAGAGACGCGGTGCATGTAAACGGAATGGTCTTTTGTATGGACATAATGCTTGAATTTTGCGGATTATCTTCGATATGTAAACAGAGCCGGATGTCATGAATGGACTTCATGTGATGATCACGCCCAAGGAGATGTCCCTGGTCCGGAGGATCGCCGCAGAGGTATACACCGCCTACTGCCCGGCCGGAGAGGCAGGCGAGATTACCCGGGAAGATCTTTATCATCATGGAATGATCGGACTGATGGAGAGCAAGCGGAAATACGATCGATCCAGGGGGGTCCCCTGGTTGGCCTTCGCTGCCTTTCGCGTGAGGGGCGCCATGCTGGACCAGTTCAGACGGCAGCCGATGATCCGGCTCCCTCAGGCCCGTCAGCAGAAGGTGAAGGAACTGAAAGCAGCACGTGACGAACTCGCCGGCAGAGGTCTGAGTACACGGCCCGAGGACCTGGCCCGTAGATTGGAATGGTCGGTTGAAGAGGTGCACACGGTATCGAGCCTGACCCCCAGTCTTGTTCAGGCGGAGGAAGAAAGGGATGACGGGGAGGGTGAGACCGGTTTGCACGGCATGGTCTTAAAGGACGACGGGCATGACCCGGAAACCCTGACCCTGAAAAAGGAGATTGCTGAACTGGTCCGGAAGTGCCTCAAGGCCCTGCCCTCCCCCCAGGACCGGCTGGTCATTGTATCCAGGGTCCTCGAAGGATTGAAACTGAAGGACCTCGCCGAGACCCTGGGCTGTTCCATAGAAAACGTCAGACAGTGGCAGAAGCGGGTGGAAGGCCTCATGCGGGCATGCATGGAGAAGCACGGGTGGTCCATGGAAAGGTAGGTTGGAGGTTGAAGGTTGGAGGTTAGGGGGCGCGGCCAGCGAGCAGCCGGAGCTGATCTTCATGTAAGATCACCGGAAACATGCCGGAACAAGGTGGAGATATGAACAGAGACAATATGTTAGAAAAGCCTCTTAAGATCTGGAAAGAGACGCATCCAACCCCTGCGGAACCGGGTGCGGCTCCGGCCGGCCATATATCCATGGAGATGCTATACAGGATGGCAGGCTCCGGCGGAATCGAAGAATCCTCCGATGACGAGGTAGGCCATCTGTCCCTCTGTCCTGCCTGCCTTGAAAAATGGGTTTCCTGGCGCCGGGCAGTCACTGCCGTGGAGGAGATCGAGAAAGGAGACGCCGGTGAGGAGGATGCAACCCCTCTTATTGCATGCGGCCTCCGGGAGGCGGCCGCCTCTCTGGAGCCCAAGGAACCTGTCAGCATGCGAAGCAGTTGCGGAAGATTCATACTCGGGGTTCTTCCCCGGGTGGACAACCCGGACAAGGGTCTGGTAACCATAGAGGCGGCCGCGGATGGCGCCATGTCGGTAGAGGGAAGGCATTTCACGGTCCGGGATCGCAACGGGCTTGTGGTGCTGGAAGGGAGACTGCATCATGGAAGACTGGCCCGGCCCTGCGAAAAGCTTGGAGATTTAGACCTTTCCGCATGGACCCTTGTGGTGGATGACAACGCCAGGTAAGCTTTTTCATTTTGGATTGTCTTTCCCGCCCGGTCAACTGCCACCTCTAAAAAGGGCGGCTTGATTTTGATCGGGCCTGCATTCGTCAATCGTCAATCCCATATGGCCATGCCCGGACACACCGAACAGACTACCGGTTCAAGGACCTGGATGCTCTTTGAAAGCGGGAGCGGGGTCGAGGTGGACCTGTCGCTCTACGCGCCTCCGAGGGACAGGACCCGACCTGTTGACGCCTATGTGGTCACGGAGTGTGAGGGTGATTTTACGGGCTCGGCCCGACGGGCTGCGGAGACGGTGTACAATATACTGAGGCGGCACGGTTCTGAGATGGAGCCGGTCGTGGTGGGGTATGATCTCCAGGGACTTCCGGGCGGTCGGCCGGTCACGGGCGAAAGCGGTGGCCTGGCCTTTGCCATCGCCCTGGCCAGGCGGGTCCTCGAACAGGATCCCGGTCCGGTCGCCGCTACGGGAGAAATCATGAGCGGCCATGGCGGCGGACCCGTGGGACCGGTCAAGGGGATCCAGGCCAAGCTGCAGGCTGCCGGAAGGCTGGCCCCACAAAACGGCTGGGTCTTCTACCCCCAGGAGAACGACCGGGAAATCTCGGACGATCTGCGAACATTACTGATTGAAAAGGGTCTCAGACTTAGGCCCGTTTCGAGCGTGGCCGAGGCACTGGATCACCTGTTCACGTTTCCGGCCCTTTTTCCCAAGCATGCGTCTTCCGCGGTAAGGGCGAGAAGATCACGCACGCCGGAATTGCTGATTCTGCTCCTGACAGCCGCGGTCGCGCTCCTGCTGGCAAGAATTCACGGCTGGCCCCCTTTTGTACGGGAGATCTCACGGGTGGGGACCGAAGTGACCCGTGAACAGGTCCCGGCAGCAGCGACCGATCCCGGTGAGATCACCGGCGACAGCGGCAGGGTCAGCGGATCTATGTCCCGGCCGGATCAGGGTCGGGATCCGAGGCTCGACGTACGGCTCTCCGCAGAGACCTGGATCGGCAAGAAGCTCGCACAGCTGACAGCAAAAGAACTGGAGAGCCTGCTGAAAAAAGACGCCAAAGACCGTTCCACACCGATACAGATCAGTGGTCAGGTGGTTATTTCCAATCGAATGGAAAACCATTCCGACACAACTGGTCAGACAACTGCCCGGATGACCGTGTCCATAAAGGGGCTCACGGTCAAGGGAAGCGATACCATTCGACCTCCCCGTGAACTGCGCCTTTCAGTGAAGGGAAACGGAACGGCGAAGTCCCTGCTCCCGCAGGCAGCCTCGGCCCTGGCACGGGAGATTGTGAAAGCCCCCGCGACACAGGAAGAAGACCACAAAGAAAGAAAAACCGGCCGCGGTTTTGATTAGAAGCGTTGAAATTATCGCACCTGACTGATAATATACAGATTCAGATAAACGAGGAGGAATCAGCCATGAAAAATGGAATCAAGATCCTGACCGTCATCTCCCTGGTGCTCTTTCTGGTTGCGGGGTGCGCCTCAAGCCGCTCAGGCACATCTTATACACGCGATCAGGCACGAAAGACCCAGACGGTTTACAAAGGAACGGTTGAGCAGGTTGACGCGGTACAGATAGAGGGCACCAAGGGCCCCTGGGGCGCCATTGTGGGAGGGGCCCTTGGCGCGGCGGTGGGCAGTTCCATCGGCCGTGGCTGGGGCCAGGTGGTCGGCGGGACCGTGGGAGCAGTAGGCGGAGGCCTGGCAGGCGCAGCGGTGGAGGAAGAGGTCACCAAAAAGGACGGTCTTGAAATAACCGTTGCCCTGGACAACGGCAATACCGTCGTCATTGTTCAGGAAGCGGATGTGCTTTTCCGGGTCGGCGACAGGGTCCGGGTCCTGACCGGCCCCGATGGGACCGCCCGGGTGAGATATTGAATCCGGCATCCTTCATACGGTGATCTTTAGTGCCGTTCGCGCCCCTGGCAGGTGCGAATGGATCCGCACATCGCCACGCTCCGGTGCGCAATTCTTCACCATTCCGGGACAGGTCCATGAGGCAGCTCAAAGCCATCTGCATTCTTTTTTCTGTCGTGGTCTCCCTCCTCACAGTGCACGTTTACGCCGGGCAGCGGGGGATCCGGGTCACCGCCCGTACGCCGGAAGGGATGCAACTCCCCCTGTACCGGGGATCCTATGCCTTTGTTGTGGGCAATGAACATTATGCCGGGGGATGGGACCCCCTTCCCGGGGCCGCCCGAGACGTCACAGACGTTGCCGAAGCCCTGGAGAAAAACGGTTTCGAGGTGACCTTAAGGACCAATCTTACCCGGGATGCGTTCAACAAAGAGCTGGAAACCTTCTGTCACTCCCACGGCAGGGACGAGGACAACCGGATACTCTTTTATTTTGCGGGCCACGGGCATACCCAAAAAATGGCCACAGGGGAGGACATGGGATACCTGGTGATGGTGGATGCCCCGGCTCCGGAGAAAAACCCTGTGGGATTCAGCCTTTCCAGCGTGGACATGCAGAGTATCGTGACGCGTGCCAAGATGATCCAGGCCCGTCACGTCCTGTTCATGTTTGACAGCTGCTTTTCAGGGTCCGTCCTGAATCTGAGGGAACGGGTCGTCCCTCAGACCATCTCCGAAAGCATGAGGCTCCCTGTCAGGCAGTTCATCACAGCCGGCCGCGCCAGTGAGCCGGTGCCGGACCATAGTATATTTAAACAGGCCTTTTTAGACCTCTTAGAAGGCCGGGACCGGGAACCCATTCCAGACGGGTATATCACCGGAGAGGAACTCGGGCTTTACCTCAAAAACAAGGTTCCGGAGTACAACCCCGGTCAGCATCCCCAGTACGGAAAGATTAATGATGTGCGGCTGGACAAGGGAGACTTCATCTTTGCCCTGACAGACGCCTCTCTGATCTCAACGCCTCCGGAACCGGGCGGCATTACGGACTATGACAGGGTGATCCAGGGGCGCGAGGCCGAAAGGACGTGGAAAGAATGGCAGGAGCGCATGGAAAAAGACTTTGCAAAGGTTGAGACATATGACCGTAGCAGGCAGCTCACCTCTCATGAAAAGGCAGAGGCATGGATGAGCTTCCTCGCTTCTTATCACGCGGACAATCCCTATACCGGCAAGGACGATGAATTGAGACGACGGGCGGAAGCAAAGCGGAACCACTGGGCCTCCATACCGGTCGACGCTCCCCGGCCTCATGCCCATCCATCCCCTTCGCCGCGCGAAAACCCCGATCCAGACCGAAGACTCATCGCAGATCCTGACGGCGTCGTAAGAGACATGAACACCAGCCTTGAGTGGATGGCCGGTCCTGACAGGGACATGACATGGGATGAAGCCAGATCATGGGTGGAAACCCTCAACAGGAATGGCGACAGGTGGCGGATGCCTACCATCATAGAACTGAAGGGGTTATGCCGGACAAATACCGGCCCCCGTAATATGACCCCGCTCCTGAAAACTACCGGCTGGTCGGTTTGGTCAAGGGAGGCCAAAGGCCCCTCCCTCCGATGGGCCTTCCTTTTCCATTTCGGCAGCGCCATCTGCTACGGCCGAGACTATGCCTATCAGGGCCGTGCCTTTGCCGTGCGTTCCAAGGGCCTGGAATGATCCGGAATTCCCAGGTAAGAACTCAGCAGATATTTTCGGTTGCGCGCCTCACAGTTGACACCCGTCGGCTTCTTCCCTATACTTCCCCTGTCTTTCGGTCTGTTCGAAACGTTTTTAGCCCCGGCAGATTTGTCTGTTGATGGATATGGAGAGGAGCCCAGTAATGAGTCTCAATGCAAGTGATTTCAGAGATATTGATCCCGGCGAACGGGTTCTGATGGGTCCGGGCCCCAGCGATGTGCCTGCGCGTGTCCTGCAGGCCATGTCCGCCCCGTGCATCGGTCACCTCGATCCCGTTTTTCTTTCCCTCATGGATGAAACCCAGCGACTGCTGCGGTTTCTCTTTCAGACGGAAAATGCCCTGACCATCCCGGTCTCAGGGACCGGCAGCGCCGGCATGGAGACCTGTTTTGTCAACCTGGTGGAACCGGGAGACGAGGTTGTTGTCTGTGTAAACGGCGTCTTCGGCACCCGGATGTGTGACATTGTCAACCGCCTGGGCGGCAGGCTGATCCGGGTGGATGCCGAATGGGGCAGGACCCTGGATCCGGATGCCGTCCGTCTGGCCGTGAAAGAAAAGCACCCGAAAATCCTTGCGGTGGTTCACGCCGAGACCTCTACCGGGGTCTGTCAGCCCCTTGAGAACCTCCATGACATTGCGAAGGAATCCGGAGCCCTGTTTCTCGTGGATATGGTGACTTCCCTGGCCGGCATGGAGGTTGCCCTGGACAGGATGGGCATCGATGCGGCCTACAGCGGGACTCAAAAGTGCATCTCGTGTCCCCCCGGCCTTTCCCCCATCTCATTCAGCACTGAAGCCATGAATGCACTTGAGAAGCGAAAGCGTCCCGTGGCCAGCTGGTATCTGGACATGAGTATGGTCAGCAGCTACTGGGGCGCGGACCGGAAGTACCACCATACGGCCCCCATCAACATGATCTATGCGCTCCGGGAGGCCCTCCGCATCGTCGCGGAAGAGGGGCTTGAGGCCCGTTTCGCCCGTCATATGCTGAATCACAGGGCCCTGGTGGCGGGGATCGAGTCCATGGGACTCTCCATGCTCGTAGCGGAAGGGGAGCGGCTCCCCATGCTCAACGCGATCCGCATCCCGGAGGGCGCCGATGACCTGAAGGTCCGGAAGGCACTGCTCAATGGCTTCGGCATGGAGATCGGCGGGGGTCTGGGCGCCCTTGCAGGCAAGGTATGGCGGGTAGGCCTCATGGGCCATGCATCCCAACGCAGAAACGTCATCCTCTTCCTCTCGGCCCTGGAAACGATCCTCAAAGCCCAGGGCGTCCGGGTGGGTGAGGGCGCACTGGAGGCGGCCGCCTCCGTCTATGCGTCTTTAAGCGGTTAGAGAAGAAAACTGCTGACTGGCGGCATCCTGCCCTTCTTCGGATTCAAGGCGGGCATGCCGCCTTGCTTTCCAGGGGCGACGCTCTTCCCATCTCGTATCACGTGACAGACTGATTAATTGAAAGGTGTGCGATTATCGCGGAATTCCCGTAGTTCTTTTGTGCAGGTAAGGCATGAAGGTCGGTGGCGGAATGGCGCTGCACATCGGTCGGCGCTCCTGACAACAGGATTAGAGGTTCCTATCGAACACGTCCTGACGCCCCAGGACTTTGACCCGATCCCGGTACTTGGACTCGCAGTCGCCATCCCGCCTGTTTATTTATTACCACATCCCAAAACTCTTGACAAGTTTTTTTTACCTGTCAGGTCCACTCCGACAGGAAACACCACATTGCCCTGAACTGCAATATCGCTTCGCAATGGCTCTGGCAGCAAGGATGCCGCTTGCAGAAGCCTGGAGCAGACCTCTGGTGATGCCCGCCCCATCCCCTATGGCAAACAGGTTTCTGATCTCGGTCTCCATTTCAGGCGATACGTCAATCCTGTTGGAGTAGAATTTGACCTCCACGCCGTAGAGAAGTGTGTGCCTCGAGTATACCCCGGGTGCTATTTTCTCAAGGGCCTGCAGCATCTCGATGATACTCAGGAGATGACGGTATGGGAACACAAAGCTCAAATCGCCCGGGGTCGCATCCCTGAGGGTCGGCCTGGTAAGACAGCGGTCAATACGTTCCCGTGTACTCCTTCTGCCTGTTAACAGGTCCCCCAGCCTCTGAATAATGACCCCTTTACCGAGCAGATTCGCCAGTCGCGCGATATAGTGACCATAGCCGATGGGATCATCGAACGGTTCCGTGAACGCGCTACTCACCAGAATTGCAAAGTTGGTGTTTTCACTTCTCTTCCCGGCATAGCTGTGCCCGTTCACGGTGACGATTCCACCGCTCTTTTCTGTCACCACCTCACCGTATGGATTCATGCAGAAGGTGCGCACCTTATCGTCGAATGTTTTTGAGTAGTGAACGAGCTTTGATTCATACGCCGTGTCCGTGATTTCCCTGAGCACAGGCGCTGAAAGCTCCACACGCACGCCGATATCCACAGAAGTGGCCCTTGTTCTCAACCCCAAAGATTCTGCCTGCTTTTTCATCCAGCGCGCCCCTGACCGGCCCGGAGCGACGATAACAAAGCGGGAAGTCAACCGTCGACCATCAGCAAGTCCTACCCCCTGAATCCTGCCAGGATCTGTGATCAGTTCCCGGACTTCAGATTCTGTCTGTATATCTACCCGTCCGGCCAGGGACTCTCTAAAACGTCCCAGCACAGACCGGCAATTCTCTGTACCGATATGACGGATGCGGGTTTGCAGGAGTTCGAGGTCTGCCATTCGGGCTCTGTCGGCCAACGCTTCCAGTTTCGGCGAACTTTCGCCAAAGATGCGGTCAGGCGCCCCATTGGCCGCATAGATTTCATCGGTTTCTTTCAACAGCTCGTACAGGGGTCCCTCTTCGCTGAACTCCCTCAGGACTCCCCCAACTTCCGTGGAAAGCGTAAGCTTCCCATCGCTGAATGCGCCTGCTCCTCCCCAACCGCAAAGCCTGTCTTCGGGATTTTGCCGCTCCCGCCTGCTGAGATCCTTTCCCTGCTCCAGCAACGAAATCCTTGAGATACCCAGATCTGCAAGTGTCAGTGCTGAAAAAATACCGGCAGGACCGGCGCCCACAATGATGACTTCATAATCCATGGATCCACCGAAAAGCCTTTTAGGAGACACGTAAATAATCCGGGTCCAGTAGGCCCGGCTTTGGGTTGCCCTTGAGGAGGGGCTTTGCCGGGCGCCCGTTAAGTTAAAATTGACTAAAGTGCCTGAAGTTATGGAGTCGATTCACTCTGGAACGCGCAAATCACGGTTGCGCCGATTTTGCGACCAATTTACCACAGAGTGCGCTTGGCTGCAAATTGAACATTTTTAGCGTTGAAAATCCTCACCTTTGCTGATATGAATTCACCCGGTTCCCATGACGGCAAGAAACGATCCGAATGAATCGGAAACAGATGGTTCCGATGCCTTTTACCATTGAGTGCCCCGGGTCACAGGTCTGGCCGCAAAAGGAAGAAGGAGGTGAGGCCAAAATGGGGAAAATGGTGTTGGCACTGATCGGGCTGTGTGTCTTCCTCGCCTGTGCCACAGGCCCGCAGACAGACATGGAAACAGAGGAGATTGTCTTTGAAACCGGGAGCAGCAGGCGGTCTGTCATGGACGCGATCGTCGAGGTTGCCGTGGACGACGGCTATACGGTCGAATCCGTTTCAGACAAGGACGGAATCATTATCTTCAACCCGCGCAAAATGCTGGTTGGGACCCTGTCCAAAAAGATTACAGGGAACGACTGGAATATACAGAGCAGAGGATCGACCTTCAACCACCTGATACAATTCTCTGCGCGTGTCGGCAAAGACGGGGTTGTGGCGTTGAAAGCCCTTGTCATGGTTTCGGGGTTGAACAGTCCGGTTGACGGCGATAAGAGTGAAAAGCTGGCCAGGTACTATGAAAAGAAGGTCATGCGGGAACTTCGCAGGCGACCGCCTAAATCGTTGCCGTAAGCAAATGATCGTGACAATAACGCGTTATCTGTTCTGAGCGTACACAATGGATCCGTCGCCTGTCACCTGCTTCTTTAATCGACCGGAAGATATCCCGCCCGAAACCCTTGATCAGATCCGCGATCTCATTGAGGAGGGCAGCGGGGTGGGGACCTCCTGGATCCGGGAAAATCTTCAGGACGCCTTCCTCATCGGGTATGCGGAGCATGATGGAAAGGTCGTGGGCACATCCACCCACAAATATCCCAAAGAGGCATACAGGAAAAAGATCGAGGCGGCCACCGGCCTCGACCTGCAGGGATATCTGGAGAGAGGATACACGGCTGTCAGGCCGGCATACAGGGCATCGGGCATCGGAGGGCGGTTGATAAGAGGCCTTATCGAACGATCCGAAGGAAAAAAGATCTATGTGACGATCCGTATGGACAACACCCCCCCTCTCAAGATGACGTACAGGGAAGGTATGATTTTGGCGGGGACCTTCATCAACGAGAGGACCGGCCATGAGTTGGGGGTCTTTGCCAATCAACGCCCGCCCCGAAAAAGGCAGGGGTGAAAAGCAGGCGACAGGCATTCCCCGGAGATATGTTCATCAGACGGCATGGCAACATGGCAGAGTTTGGGGAGCGCCGAGGACGTCTGACGCGCGTCACGGCATGGATAGCGGGCCTTTTCCGGCGCAATCTCGAAGCCCGTCAGTCTCGAATCTGTGTTCAAACCCTTATGCCATCGGTGGTTACAACCCCGGGTCGAAGAGGATCACCTCTCCCTTTTTGATTTCAATGCCCTCGCCTGCAGGGAGCGCTTCGTCCATGCCTTTCAGGAAAACCGCCAGATCGTATGTGCCGGGTGTAACCGGAAACGCCTTCCAGAGCGGCCAGTCATTGTCCCATCGGCGCTTCACCTTGAGGACGTATTTTTCCTTACCCGACGGGGTCAGCTGCCAGGAGACGATCTCAGGCTTGGGCTTCAGCTGGATGCCTGAATCGAGTGTGATTACCGTCTCCTTCCCCGCCTCGATCCGGATCCCTTTGACCACCCTGAAGAGTTCAGGCGATCGTCCGTACACCAGACCCAGGTCATAGGTGCCGGCCGGAAGCGGTTTGGCCTTCCAGATGTAGTAGTCGTTTCCGCCGGCATCGTTCCGGACAAAGGGCTTGTCGCTGCCCGACGGCAACACAGCGATAGCCTCGGCGGCATCGCCCAGGCCTTTGGCCTTGTTCAGGACCATGGCGCCCAGGCAGACCTCCGTCACCTCTCCGCCTTTCACCTCAAACCGGCCCAGAGACGCCTCGCTGGCCGGCTTATAGTTGCTGTTGCTGAACTGAAGAATGACCTCATACTCCCCGCCCAGGAGGGGGTGGTTCCCTTCGGCCTGAGGCTTGGCGTTCTTGATTACCTTGTTGTCCTTTTTTCGGACAATCTTGATCTCGCCCTGGCTTTTGAGGGCCGATTCAGGCATGGTGATCTTGAGCTTGCCCAATTTGGTCTGGGCCTTGACCGTGGTCGTCTTGGCCTCCGCTACCTTGACCTCGACCTCCTTTTTGACCGTCTCCAGGGCCGCCAGAAGAGAATTGGCGTCAGCGGCCTGAAAATATTTCCCGCCCCCTGCCTCAGAGAAACAGGTAAGCTGGTCTCTCCCTTTCTGGTCGACCCCGAAACCGACCACATGCAGGATGAACTGGATGCCCGAGTCCTTGAGACTTTTGATTGTGGCACAGGGATCTTTGTCGCAGGTTTCGATCCCGTCGCTGATCAGAACGATGGTCGTCTCGGCCTCCCGGGTCTTCAACACGTCCGCCACCATTTTGACCGAAGCGGCCATGGGCGTCATCCCCTTGGGACTAATCGCCTTCACTTTGGCCAGGAGCCCGTCCCGGTCTGTGGAGCCTGGAGGGATCATTATCTCCACATCGCTGCAGTCGCCCTTGCGCCGGTGTCCGTAGACCGTCAGCCCCACACGGACGCCATCCGGCAGTTCCGGCACCACCTTGGCCATGACCTCCTTGGCCGCCTCGATCTTGCGGACATCGCCCGCCGAACCCCACATGGACCCCGACGCGTCCAGAATGAACATCACCTCGGGCATCTCTTTGCCATGGGCGGGTACAAACCAGACCAGGGTCATGGCCAGCAAAACACATGTGTTCCCTAAAAATCGCCTTACCATGTTACGCCTCCTCTGCAAACTGAATAACCCTCCTCAATATTCCCTGAATTCCGCTTTCATATGAGAGGTCTTTTTTTTAACGCGTTGCAGGATCTCGTCCCGCCGGTTTCGGGTCCATTCCGGGAGATCGGAATTCCATCGGCCCGGGGAAGGGACATGGATCACGGAGGGCGTCTTGAGCCCGGGGTCCACCTGAAACTCAATGCTGTTTCTCCCCTCCATGTATTTGATGTAGCGAAAGGCGATGAGGAGATCATATGTTTCATCTGCCGGTTCAGGTCCGTCCGTCGAACCGGTCGATGTCCCATCCGTTGCAGGGGTCTCTTCCTTTGAATCCGGTTCAGAACCGCCCTTCCCTCTGAGGGCGGCATCGATCTGTTGGATCCGTTTCAAATGACGACCGCCGTCAAAGGGGGTCTCAAGCCAGAGCTCTACGATCTCGAGGGCCAGTTCGGCGGATATCATCCTGGCGCCGAGGGACAGCATGTTGGCGTCATTGTGGCCTCTGGCAAGAAGGGCCGTTTCCCGGTTCCAGCAGAGGGCGCACCGGATGCCCGGCAGCCGGTTGGCCACCATGGCCTCTCCGTTCCCGGACCCGCCCAGAACAATGCCCCGATCGCATTCTCCTGTCTGGACCGCCAGGGCTGCAGCGCGAATAAAGCCGGGATAATCCACAGGCTCATCAGAATGGGTGCCGAAGTCAAAAAACGCATGCCCTTTTTCCTCAAGAAATTGCTTGATCATCTCTTTGTAATGATATCCTGCATGATCCGAACTGATTGCGATATTCATGTCGCCTCCCGTCAATAAGGCAGTGTCATGCATCTGCCAATGTCTCGACCATATCTTCCTGTTCGCTCATAGCGGCCGGGGAGCCAGCCTCTGAACCTGAATGGATCAGTCGAAGGCCCCCCTCGCGCGCAGCGGCGGTTCCCTGCTGGTAAGAAGCCGTTTCATCAAAGATGTCGCTGCGGGCGGAAGTGATAAACCGGCTCTGGAGATAGTCCATGTCAAACAGATGATACTCCCTGTCGAGCAGGAAGTATTGTTCACTGTTATGGGTACGGGCGCATGTCTCAATAAGCTCTCTGAACACGCTGCGATCGAATTTGACATAGGTCCGGGTCGGTCGGCTCGATGCCTCGATGAGCCGGTCACCTGTCACCATGATGCAGACCTCTCCCGCTTCCATGTGCGGCGTTTTCGAGTCCCCATAGACAAAGTCCCTTACCCACGGCTCGATCCTGGAAATGATGTTCCAGCTCATCTTGGTATGGCCGTTGATGTAACACCTCGAAACCGGTTTCGAACCGAAGGCCTTCCTGAATTTGACAGAAGCGCAGTCGAGGAGCTGTGAGAGGAGCGTCTCTGTTTCTTTGCTGTAATCCAGGACCTTGACCACAAGGCCGGTGGTCTCTCGGGTTGCCTCGGCAAGGATGCGGTCGAGCCGGTTGATATGATCCTTGGCCAGATCCCCGGTCTTTCGCACCATCGTCCGACCAATCAGGAGCCCGTCAATGCCGCTGCAGAGAAACGTCAGGACCGCATCGTAAATCGACCGGACGATCGGCTGACCGTTGATATTGAAAGAGGTGTTGAGAACCATCGGTATTCCGCTCACCTGACGGTACTCCCTGATGATGTCATAGAAGAGCGGATTCTGTCCACGGTTGACGGTCTGGAGCCTGGCTGTCCCGTCCACATGGGTAATCCCCTCGATCCCCTTTCTCATTTCGGGCAGGACCCCGTAGATTACGGTCATAAAGGGCTCCGGCCGGTTGATATCAAAAAATTTCCCCACTTCTTCTTCCAGGACGGTCGGCGCGAAGGGTCTCCAGGGTTCCCTGTACTTGACGGTCCGGTTGGTCCTGTCGCGTGCCTGAGTGGTTGGGGCAGCCAGTACGGACCGGTTTCCGAGGGCCCGTGGACCGACCTCCTGCCGTCCCTGAAACAGCGCGATGATCTGCCCGCTGTCCAGGAGCGCGGCCACGTCCCGGGGCGAGATATAGTCATGCTCAATAAAGACTGGGAATTCGTACTCCCGTATCAGACGATCCAGTTCTCCACGGGGATCGCTCTCACCATATCCCAGGTAGATGCCCCCTGGATGCTGGATACTGGATACTGGATGGCTACTGATGCTCAGCACTGGGTATTGACTACTGGTTACTCCTCGCTCCCTGCTCCCTGCTCCTTGCTTCCTCCCTACCTCTGACCTCTGCCCTCCGTCCTCTGTCCTCTGCCCTCCGAGAGCGGCAGCCGATGCAAGGGCCGCCCCCAGGGCGATCCCTCTGTCAGATGCCAGGGGCTGGACAAAAAGAGAGTCGCACACCCCGGATTTCAGGAGTTGATAGTTGAGCTGGCTGTTCATGGCCACACCGCCCGAAAAGCAGAGGTTTTTGAAGGGGTGTGACTTCCGGATCCGTTTCAGTTTGTCTATAAGGATCTCCTCGAGCAGGGCCTGAACGCTGGCTGCTACATCCGCCTGGAGCCGGTTGAATCGGGTGACGGGTCGCGGCTGGGGCGGGCCCAGTGCCTCAGCCATCTCATTTCTCATATTCAAGAGGGAACCCCCCGGCCACCGGTATTCAGGCCCGTTCCTCTCCAATAGCCCGCGAATCCGATCCTTGTAAACAGGGCTGCCGTAGCTTGCCAGTCCCATGATCTTGCCGCAGTGCTGGGAGGTGTTATGGCTCCGGTAACCCAGCCACTCTGTGAAATACTGGTAGAGGATGCCGAGGGAAAAATCGTTTGTCAGGTCACAGGATATGCGCGAGACCTCATAACCTTCCCCCGCGTAGATAGAGGTGGACTCGGACTCGCCGGTACCGTCGGCCACCAGGATGAGGGCTTCCTCGAAACCCGAAGGATAGAAAGCCCCGGCTGCATGGGCGTCGTGGTGCCCCGAATAACAGACATCGCCCCAACCGATTCTGTCAGAGAGATACCTCAGGATCTCGGCAGCGCGCACCTTCTGGAATCGAACGAACTTCTTGAGGAAATCCACTTCCATCTCGTCCGGATTGAATCCGAAGGAAATGGATCGGAAATCCCTGAATCCGAGCTTCAACATCTCTTTGAGGGAAAAATAGGGGTTGAAATAGGTCATCTTCTCCCCGTTGAAGCGCTCTTCCTCAAAGACCCACAGGATATTCAGTTGGTCATCCACAATGGCCACGCCCGTGTCGTGGCCCATATAAAGGCCGAGATGATAGTTTGTCATGGAGGGGAGGTCTCCCGGGTATTAGGGTTGCTGGTTACGAGTTGCGTGTTCAGAGATTTCAGATCGTACACTTCAGATTTCAGATTGAACGTTCAGGAATTCACGGGTCACGTTTCCCGCATCACGTTTCACGTTTCCAGAGACGTCACTGAGCCCTGTGAAAGTATGTAGTCCCGATACACGTACAGGGCCGGGGACCCGCCGGTGTGGAGGAACAGAATCCTGCGATCCTTCTCAAAATGTCCCTTGCGGATGAGGTCGATCAGACCGGCCATGGCCTTTCCCGTGTAGACCGGGTCCAGGAGGATTCCTTCGGTCCTTGCCAGGAGGGTCACGGCCTCGGCCATTTCAGGGGTAGGAAGGGAATAGCCCGGCCCCACATAGTCGCCAAGGCAGGTCACGGCGTCTCGGGGGATCTCCCCGTTGACGCCCACATAATCGGCTGTCTCTCTGGCAAGACGATAGACGATCTCTTCCTGTTCTTCCCGGGTCCGGCTGACATTGATCCCGATCACCGGGATATTCATGCTGCAGCCGTACAATCCGGCGACGAGTCCTGCCTGGGTCCCTGCGCTCCCGCTGGCGCAGACAACGGCGTCGATATCAAGCCCCATGACAAAGGTTTGATCCAGGATCTCCTGGGCGCAGGCCACATATCCTGTGGCGCCGATGGGATTGGAACCGCCTACCGGAATGATATAGCCCTTGCGGCCTTCTCCCGCGAGCATCTCGGTCACCCGCTCCATCTCCGCCATCAGGTCGGAGCCGGCCTGAACGACCTTGATTTCTTCAATTCCTAATAAGTTGTAAAGAAAGATATTCCCGCTGGCCTCAGGGTCAAAGCTCCCGGGCACCCGCTCCTCCAGGACAAACCGGCACTTCAGACCTTCCTTGACTGCCGCAGCAAGAGTCAGCCGGCAGTGATTGGATTGAACGGCCCCACAGGTGATCAGGGTGTCGGCCCCCCGGGCCAGGGCATCGGCCACCAGGAACTCCAGCTTGCGGGTCTTGTTTCCCCCGGCCGTCAGACCGAGCAGGTCGTCCCGCTTGATATAGATATCGGGACCGCCCAGCTCCTCGGAGCACCGGGGGGCCCCTTCAATCGGCGTTTGTCCTTCGGTGTAACGCCTCCTGGGGAACTGTGCCAGGTTCATGCTCTCTCCTTAAGTGGTTTCGGGCTATACCTTTTCAAAAAGGGCCTGGAATTCCCGGATCGCCGAGGCCCTTGTCGCCAGCGGCACATCCTCTTCAAACAGGAACTCGATGAGAAAGATCATCTTGTAATCCACTGCCGAGGTCTTGTATTCTTGAAACGCGGTGACCTTGATATCCTTCAGCCACTTATATACGTCTTCGGCGAGCAGGTCGCTTTTTCGCAGAATGAGGTCAATCCCCTCCTTAGCATCAGCCGGAGTTTCCAACACGATCTCGATCCCCTCTACCTTTTTCACGATCTTGACAATCTTCTCGCCTTCCACCTTGATCTTCATATCAATCCCTCATAATTCCCCTTCAACCCGATCGCGTCCGCCACTTCTCGCATTCCCATAATGGTATCCGTAATCAGATCTGTCAACTCCATCCCGAGCATCCGGGCGCCCTTTTCGATAAGGGATCGGTCCACCCCGGCCGCGAAGCGCTTGTCCTTCCATTTTTTCTTGACCGATTTGGCCTCCACATCCAGGACGCTCTTGGAAGGCCGAACCAGCGCAGTGGTCACCACAAGACCTGTCAGTTCATCCACCGCATACAGGGCCTTTTCCAGTTCGCTTTGTGGCTCTGCCTCCGAACAGATCCCCCAGCCATGGCTTATCACGGCCCGAATATATTCCTCAGGCCAGTGGTTTTCCCTTAGGATCTCCTCGCTCTTTTTGCAGTGCTGGTCCGGATATTGCTCGTAATCGAGGTCATGCACCAGGCCGATGACGCCCCACTTCTCTTCGTCTTCCCCCCGTTTCCGGGCAAAATAGCGCATCACCCCTTCCACGGCCAGGGCGTGCTTGATGAGGCTGTCGCTCTGGTTGTATTGCGTCAGAAGCGCGTAGGCTTCCTCCCGGGTCGGAATTTTTTCGCTCATCAGATCACCTCCCATGTGGTCAGGATCGGCACAGGGCCGGACGGATCGTTTGCCTGTCATATCTCCCACGCCTGCAGGGCTGCCTTACCCGTTGAACAATATTAGAACGGGGGCTCATCGTCATCGGGGAACTCGGGAGGCGGTTCTCCGATGGGGACATTATCCGGGACATCATCTCCATAGGCGGGAGACCCCTCCAGTTCGGCCAGGAAGAACCGCAGCACCTTGATCGCCTCGTCTCGCGGACCGAGCTTGATTTTCCACGGCAGGCTCTTGTCGAGCGGCTGCTTGCTGCCGTCTCTTTTCTGGGGAAACACCCACTCCATATAGATCTTGCCATCCTTATGCTTGGCTGCCACGAGGGAAAACTCATTTCTGAATTCGTCCAGCAGGATGCCGTCGCCATATGTATTGTTTCCCTGATACTCGTAAAAAACCTCTTTGTCCATAGATTCCTCCATCGGTTTTGTTTTCCAGATCCTGTTCAAGACCATCGGCACAATGATCGATTTCATCGACACCGGCTTTGCTTTTCACATCAGCCAAGTATGTTGCAAAGCATCCTGCGTGTCAACACAAAGGTCCCTCAATTTATCCGCCTGAAGATGTTTTGGACAGCCATTTTTGATGCCCGGCACTTGCTGGCGTCCAGCCTGTTGGAGGCAGGGGCCAAACCGTACGGACATGAGGGGATTCTCAGGGTGGAGGCCCGGGCCCTTTCACCCGGCCTGTCTGGGCAACCTCAGCCGAACGGGAAACCAAGCTGGAGGATTTCGCTACCTGTCTGTCCCTGTAATGAAAAAACCGGGAACGATTGTGCGTGCGTCAGCGAGAGAAATCCGGCCGGTATTCCATGAAAAACCGATAAAAGGCGGCCAATACCAGAGAATGGGTGATATACCCTTCCCGAATGAGCCGGGGGACATCGCTGAGGGGACGCAGCAGGACCTCGATATCCTCTTTTTCATCCTGGTGCTGGCCCCCTCCAGGGAACACATCCCTGGCCAGGTAGGTATAACATTGATTGTTCTGTATGGCCGGATTGGGATGTACCGCCCCCAGGAAAACCGTATCCGACGCACAATACCCGGTCTCTTCGAAAAGCTCCCTCCGGGCTGCGTCTTCCGGTGTGTCTGATCCCTCCACAAGCCCGCCCGGAATTTCCAGTGTGACATGCTGGGTCCCGTGCCGATACTGCCGTACCAGGACGACCTCCTCTTGAGGCGTAAGCGGGATGATGTTGACCCATGACGAAGATTCCAGGATAAAGAAGTTGTGAGTCCTGCCGGTACGCGGCGAGATGGCACGGTCTGTGCGCAGGCTGAAGACACGATAGGAACGGTCGCTTGTGCTGGAGATGACCTTCCACGGTTCTGGAGGCATTTGGATTTCTCCTTCAGAGGTTGCTGGGTTGTTGAGCCGGTATACCCGTTTCAGTGAAAAAAGCGTCAATCTCCGACAGCTCGTGGGTCACGGGGATAGGGGGCAGGCTCTGTAAGAAGAAACGGCCATAACGGCTGGTCAGAATCCGGACATCCAGAACAGAGAGTATCCCCCTGTCAGATCGTTTCCGAATAAGTCGACCGAGACCCTGCTTCAACGTAATAATGGCCGACGGGAGCTGATATTCTATGAATGGATTCCCCTTCCGGCTGCGAATGGCATCGATCCTGGCCGCCACGACAGGATCACCGGGCGAGTCAAAGGGGAGCTTGTCTATGATCAGGCAGCTCAAGGCCTCACCCGGCACGTCCACCCCCTGCCAGAAGGCGCTTGTGGCCAGGAGGACCGAATGGATGTCCTTTCTGAATCGATTCAAGAGGATGGATCGGGGTGCATCGCCCTGCCTCAATACCGTATAAGGAAGTCTCTCTTTCAGCATCTCATACACGAGGTTCAGGTTGTGATAACTGGTGAACAGGATGAGCGCCCTCCCCTTTGTCCGTTCAAGGATCTTCGTGATCTCTTCGGCAGCCTGGCGGCCGAAATGAGGCCCGTTGGGCGCTGAGAGGCGCCTGGGGATGTAGAGCAGGGTCTGTGTCTTGAAATCGAAGTCTGAAGGGCAGATCTCCTGGAGGGTCGATTCCGGAAGGCCCAGGCGTGCGCGGATATAGTCAAATGTCCCGTTTGTGGACAGGGTTGCAGACGTAAAGAGGCTGGTGTGGATATGGCTGTAGAGAAGCTCTTTCATCGATTCGGATATGTTGAGCGGCGATGCGTGAATGACCAGGCTCTTTTTTCGTTTCTCATACCAGTTGAGCCAGCGGCCGTCTCTTTTCCTGAGCACCTCTTCCAGCGTCTGGAGGAGGACCCTGGCCCTGTCCAGAAGGGGCCGCAACCGGCCGTCATTCTTCAGATCCGGATCCTCGCAGAGGTCATTGAGACCACGACAGATGTCACGACCGATACCCTGGCTCAAATTCGAAAGGTGCACCGGATCGACCCTCCCCTTTTCCCCGAATGCCTCAAATTCCCCCCTCAGACGTTCCGATCCTGCCAGGATGACATCCATGTGATGGTTTAACGGACCCCTGTCCGCGCCCCGGCGTTTCCCGGTCCCCTTTCTTAAATCACTGACCAGGTCGGTGAGCTGACGGGTGCTGAGACTGTCGCCGAAATAGGCAGTGGCAATCTCCTCTATGGTATGGGCCTCGTCAAAAACAGCGATCTGAAAACGCGGGATAATCTCGCCAAAGCCCGCCATTTTCACCTTCAGGTCGGCAAAAAAAAGATAGTGGTTGACAACGATCATCCGGGCCCTGGCAGCCCTGCTTCGAAGCCGGCCCAGGAAACAGTCCTGGAGAGATGGGCAGTCTGAACCGAGGCATTGCTCGGATGAGCTCGAGAGGGAGGTCCATAATATATCATCGTCAGCCAGCCACGGGATCTCTCCCCGGTCCGCATAGGTGGTTTGCTTGAGCCATGCTTCAAGCCTTTTGATCTTTTCTGTGTGGGCTGTCTTCAAAAAGGAGGCCTGGGACGTATACTGGTGATACCTGTGCAGGCAGAGGTAATTCTCTCTCCCCTTCATCATGACGGCGTCAATGGCAAGCCCCGTAACCTCCTGCAGAAGGGGAATGTCTTCGTAGAAGATCTGATCCTGAAGATTCTTGGTGCCGGTGGATATGACGCTTTTCTTTCCGCTTAACAGGACCGGCGCCAGATAGCCGAAGGTCTTGCCGGTGCCTGTTCCTGCCTCTATCAGCGCAGGGGTATTCCTGCGGATTGCGTCTTGTGCGAGATGCGCCATCCGCAACTGGGAAGGTCGGAACTCAAACCCTTTAAGCGATCGGGCCAGGACCCCTTCCGGCCCCAGGATGCCCTCAATGGTGTGGTCTGGCCTGGGCATGGAACGATAATTGAGAATTGACAATCGGTGATTAAAGAAACTGCAATCTCAGTAAAGCGGTGGAGCCTTTTGAAAACATGGTTCGCAACAGGGTCAGCCCATGGGCCTTTTGCCACATTTTCAGATGACTGACCTGTGTTATCGATCTGCAATCCGAGCCCGGAAACCATGGTCCTTCCGTCACACAATCCATTGGATGACGCCGGCGGGTCACGAGGCCCTGGGCCCCGGAAGACGGCAGCCCCAAATATTCAATCGTCAATCATAAAAAAGGCACCATGTCTCATCGTAGACGCGATGCCTTTTACAAATTCTTTTGAATGAATTACAGCTTGGTGACGTTCTTGGCCTTAGGCCCACGGTCACTTTCTTCAATTTCAAAGCTCACCCTGTCACCTTCATTGAGCGTCCTGAACCCTGGCATGTTGATCGCCGAATGGTGTACAAACAGATCCTGACCATCTTCCTGCTCAATAAATCCAAACCCTTTCCTTTCACTGAACCACTTCACTACTCCTTCTCCCAAAGTGCCGACCTCCTTTCTCAAGTTTTGTATGGTCCCAAGCCCAAGGTCGCCACTCTGGCATTACAAAATGATTCTTCAGAGCAAACTCGACCCGCAAACGAAGCCAGGCCATAAATAGAAATAATATAATATGATATTATACATTTTTGTCAGGGGTCAAGGAAAAAAGCGGGCATCTGCCGGGTTTTTTGGTGTTCCGGGGTTCCAGGGACTGGAAGGCGGTTCTGTTCGAGCGGTCCGATGGAAATAGTCGCGCAACGCCTGGGCCTTTTCTTTTTCTCTGAAACCTGTATTCTGGTTGCACTCAAAAAAGCTGTCCGGCGTAACACTTTAGTCATCTGAAAACATGGCCGGAGGCCCATGGGGCGCCTTTTTTAAGGGCTGCATCCATAAGGAACCGCAGCCGCCGGGGACGGCCCCTCTGGATGTGAATACCCATTGCTTAGAGGCAGATGGATCGATCGTCCCATGAAAGGACCTCTCCGGGACTGGATCTGGCCGAAGTTCGCCGCTCATGCTGCCGTTCGCACGAGCCGATGGAAAGATTATGCATCCCTTAAAAAAGGCGCCCCATGGGCTGACCCTGTTGCGATACATTTTATCAAAAGGAGTTACGATCCGGCATTGTCTAACGCCTTGATATCAGGGGCCCCCGGCAGGATTCGAACCTGCCGCCTGCGGATCCCTTAAATTCTGTCTAAAAACGCTGCGTTCCCTGTCGGATAAGGCCCCGAACCAAACCATGATCAAGGTGATGGAGGTGAGCGAGGGATGGAAAGATACACACAGAAAGGAAGAACTTGGTGGTATTATTGGAACCGTCGGATACAATACCAATAACCGGCACCTGATAATTATTGACTTCAACTGAGTTTTTTCATAGAGCTGATACGGCAATTATGCAAGCCGGTCTTGTTCTTTTTTGAACATAAGACAGAACCAAGCATGCCTGAGAGGAGAACCGGATGACATATACCGACGAACAACATGAAGCCTTCTTGGCGATATCGAATCCGAAGCCTGAATCCTGGAACTTTCTTTATAATAAATGAGCTACAGAGCGCCATCACATTTCTTTCTCCGAGAGATCACCTCTTCTGACGGGCCGGCCATCAACGCCCTGGCGTCCCGGTGTTCGGATGGGGGCCTTGTGTCGGTACGTTCGGCGTTCCGGGAAAACGCCTGTAAGAGCCTGGAGGCGTTGCGTCCGGACATGGCGGGGGTTGCGGCAGAACCGCCGGGGCACGACGGGCTCATCGGCATGTGCTGGGTCAGTTTCGGTCGTTGCCGGATCCAGGAGGAGATGGTTTCCTATGCCCTCCTGAACACCCTCATGGTTCATCCTGACTGGCGCCGCCAGGCGCTTGCCGAACGGCTGTTAACCTGGACCATCGACTACGTAACGAGGCGTTTTGGCGAGAAGGTCTTGATGATGGGCGCTGTCCGGGCAGGCAATGCTGCCTCCCATCGCACGGCCGGGAAACGGGCAACCCAGGTGCTTCCGGCCGATGGCCTTCTTCGACCCCCGCTGTCAACTGCCATTGGGAGATACAGGCTTTGATCTTTGACACTTATGGCGTTTAAACTCATCAGGAAAAACGGGAGAGAAAAATGCAAAGGCAGACCAGCATAACGGCGATAATGGGGATGGCCGTCATGCTGATGATTATCGGCCCACGTTTCTCAGGCTGTGGGGAAAAGGTATTTTGTGCTACTCCTGCTGAAATTCAGGAATGGCTGGATGCCCACAACAATTACCGCAGAATTCACGGCGTTCCGCCTGTAACCTGGTCCGCCGCTCTGGCAGCAAGCGCGCAGGCCTGGGCGGACACCTGCCCGACCGGCCATTCCGGCTCAGGATATGGCGAAAACATGGCCTTTGCAGGCGATGTCATGAGTCCGACTGAGGTGGTAGAGCTTTGGTACTCGGAAGAGCCTCTTTACCCTTACGGCGAGCCCGCTTGGAATCCCGCCTGGGGACATTTCACCCAGGTGGTGTGGAAAAGCACCACGCAAATCGGATGCGGGTATAAAACAGGACGCGGCGGTTCCTGGCCCAACGTCTGGGTATGCCAATACAATCCTCCAGGCAATTATGTCGGGCAATTTGCAGCCAATGTCTTCCCGCCAGCTCAGTCGCTTCGCCGATGCCGCGTACAGACCCTCTGCTTCTTCCTGCCAGCCCACATACTCCAGCAGCCAACCCAGGCGCTGAAGGACCGAGATCATACAGCCCTGTTCTATCAAATCAGATAACCGATCCACAGAGAGAACTTCCCCGAGCTCCACAAGGACCGTTGCCGCAAGATCCAATGATGGACAGCTTCGGTGGTAGGCGACAATGTCGCAGGCCGTCATTTCCGGGGTTGCCAGGCGAAAATAACCGGCCGGACTCTTGCGCTGCCCCCACATGACTGATGTGATTTTCTTCTTCAAAAGAAGCGCAAGATGGAGCTTTGGCTGCCGGATAGATCGCATCTCGCGATCCGTAACAGCCTGAAACTGCATGGGCCGCTGATGTGCGGCGCCATGATGCATTGCAGCTGACAATCCAGCCACGTAGCATTCGACCCTATGGTAACGGGCCCAATCGTCCACAAACCAGACCGGGTCCAGGACACCCTTGGCCTGATGTTGAACATCGAGGGCCAAGCAAAACCCTCGGGAAAGCGGATAGATACAATTCTCACGTTTGAGCTGCGCCAACGCAGAATTCAGGGCCGGCCCCTCCTTCTGCCAGGCTCTCGCTGCTTCCTCGCGCGTGTTGGGAACCCCTGGATGGTCGAACAGCTCACTTGTTTCAGGATCCTTGTACACGGCGGCCTCGGTGCACATATCCACACAGGGACTTTGGATGGGGTCCCCGCTTTTTCGCGCTTGAATTTTGCCTTTTTCTGTGTAACATTAAAGTGAACTTTCCAAAAAATACTGCAAGTATTGCCACGACCTCAAGCTGAGCGATTGAGTCTATAATATGTTGCGAAATGCTTTTGACCATCTCAAATGGCTTTTATTCTCCTGCATGTGCGGGCTTGCTTTCTGCGGATGCGGAAAGCAAGAGAATGAACCTGTCCACGTATCAAGGGTTCCGGAATCGTTCCAATTTATGGACATTGGCGCCAATACCATAATCGATTCTGAGGTTACCAACGGTCTCAGGGCCGCTCTGGGCTCCGACGCAATCGACCGGAACAGCACGATAAATATGGAATTGAAATACAGTGGATTCCTGAAGGCATACTATCCAGATTTGGCGAAGTTGAATCAGCGTCTTAATGTCAACGATGTTGTGCGAAAAGAATATCCGGCCACCAAGCTGACTTTTCGAAATACCCGGCAGCGGAGCACCATTTTTGACTACGTCGAGTTAATTTTCGATCACGCATCCGGTTGTCCGCTTCTAATCAAAATGATCGCCAAAAAGGAAATTTCTGAGCTCATCGAAACCGTAAAAGATAAATACGGTCCGCCGGAGAAAACTGCAATTTCTGATGGAAAAAGCTGGTCTTTGAGTTGGCGTAAAAATAATGATGTGTTTGTCATTGCCCGGATTATGGGCCGCTATGATCAGCCTGAATACCACATGATGATCGTTTACACTAACCGATTGGAACAGTTGCTGGCCCGTTCGGGAAATGAAGAACAACAGAGAGCTAAGCCCACCAATAAAATATTTTGACATGATTCCATAGAAAAAGACCGCGCATAAGCAAAGGAATTAGCGGAACAACGTAAATAATTCCCATAATCACTCGTCCGTGCGGCCAATCCATTCAGCCAAACGATTGTGTCGAGAGGGATCAGGCTCGTCCAGCCGAAACTAACGCGGCCGATTTGGTTGAGGAGCGCTCGGATTTTTGGAGATGACTTCGAGTTAGACCTTTTCTCCCAATTTCAGCAAATAGTTGTAAGTGCCAATGCGAAGATGCTCGCCGCCGAATTGTGGGCTCACCCCAAGCGTCTGTCGGACGTATTCCCGCCTACCTCCAACGAGGGGCTTTAATGGCCATGCCATCCATGTGAGACCCAAGCATCGAATGCCTCCTCACTATTTGAAGTAGCGACGCCGATCAAGCTGCAATTCAGGATTAACCTGCATTTTTCTTGCTGGCAGATCGCCTGGAATTCGGACCAACCTCAAAGACAATGGAAGAACTATACGTGAAAAAGTTCGACTCAAATATGAGTCGATTATGTGACTCTCTGTGACGTTCATCAATAACGGCAAGCCCAACGTTTCTAAATCATAGAATACAGCCATGTCATGGGTTTCAAGGGCTTTGCTCATCTTATCTTTTCCAAATGACCTCGAAAAAAATCGCACCGGGCTGGTCGGGGACACATCTCATCATGCTTTGTTACTGATCCCCTGATCAGTGACTCACAGCCGCCTGGTACAGCGGCAACAGCCGAGTAAACAGTTTGGCTATATTCGCGGCGATATCCCGACCGCACGCCACGGCCTCGTCCTTATCGATGGTGCCGGCAAGTTGCAAATCGAAGGGCTTTGTTTCCGGCGTGTCATTGATATAGACAGCCAGCGCTTCTTTGCCCGTTTGACGCCCGCTCTCATCGGAGCGCCAGCCATCATCTGAGGACAGGAGGGTGCCTGCGGATGGCCTTGTGAAGTTGCAAACGGTCAAATTGTCTTTGACGGCTATTTCATGGAGCATCTCCTCGTTTTCCTGCTGGGTCAGCCATCCGCTAAAGGAGTTCCAATCGGTTGACATGCCTCCTTTGTTATCGGGGCGTGCCACTCGGAATCCATAATGAAGGGCCTGTTGGTCCACTCTGACAAAAAATCTGGCCTGGTAATTATTTGCCGCATGACCGTGGTGTTCGATGTCCTGCACATGCATTTCAGGTTTGTTGCCGAATGCCCAGGAATTGAACTTGAACCGGGTGGTGACGATTTTTTCAGCTACTGCCGCACCCAACTGGCTGCGGGAGCGCCAGGTAGTTCCGTACGCACTCTTTTTGAAGTCCGTCAGCGCAAAACCGGAAAACACGGTTTTTTTACTGGTCGACGCGGCCTTGGGACGAGGTTTACCGGCGTTCGCCCGTTCCTCTTTTTCCCTCTGCCTGCGCTCCGCAATGCGACGCTGCAGATCAATCTCCGTGCATATCTCTTCGCCGTTTTCCCACCGGATAATCATCTCGGCTCCATGTATGGAAATGACCCGGAAGGCACCCTTTTCATTTTCGTATTGTTCATCAACGCTAAACTCAAATTCTGCCAGCTGTTCCATGGTGTCTCCCTTTTTGGGTTAGATTATCAATTGTTCATACCACGATAAAAAATTTGGATGCCTGAAAGTTACAAAGGAACACCCAGTTTGGCCGCTATGCAGACGGAAAAGCGTTTATCTTTTTCACCTTTCCGACAGCGAATCGTGTTGCCGATGCCTGGTTGGAGTTTTTGTTGCTTTTGTTTCACTTCGGCTTGTTCCAGCTGATTAAGCATCTTCCTAAGTTTTACATCTAATTGATTCCGTGTACCTTCGTTCATTATTGGTCCTTTTCCTGTTTGATGTGTTAGAAATGGCGGGGATTTTTACCTGTAAATGATTTTCACAAAATCATGAAAGGAGGCTGACAAATGGTGCAAATCACTATATCAGTCGTATGCTTGCGGGCTTATCATCTGAAGTCTTGAGGGTGCACCAGCTGTCTATATTGGTTCGAGTTCAAAAAGAAGGATATAGGGACAACGTGAAGACGCCCTTGCACTGTTTCTTTTAGCCTTTGGCGATCCATCCATCAATGACCTCTTTGTCAAATCGCCACACCCTGCCAATTCGAACGGCAGGGATTTTACCTTCCTTCGATAATTTACATATTGTTATTTGATGCAATTGTAAGTACTTAGCCATTTCTTTAGTTGTCATAATCTGCGCCAAAATAAATCCTCCTGTATCGTCATCTTTTGAAAAGCGTGGCCTGAGTCAGGAAAGAACAAAACATTCTATTCCAAAAGATCCTACCCTCGCCAAAGAAGAGCAAAAACAAACCCATAAGCTGCAACCCAGCCCTACACCGATTGCTTAACTCCAATCAAAACAGCCTGTATCGGCAGTCTTACCAATTCGTTCTTGGCTATAGAACTCTCCCGTTTTCATTAGCCTACAGATAACACGCTGTTGCTTGCATGGCGCATCAGAATTAGACCTGTCGTGATAGGCATACCGTGAGGAACCAAGTTGCAGCTTGGAATTACAGGACCAAGGAGGGCTTACATTTTGAGATCCGTAAGCCGTCTGGCAACCTCATCGGCAACTTCCCCATCGGGTTTGTCGTCACCGGGCATTGTCGCCCAGCCCTGTTTTTGCACATAGTCACTTTTGCTGTTCTCTCCCCAGGCGTTCAGTTTTTTCATCTCCTCGAGTCGCTGTTCCTTGTTTGGGTCCCGCATAAACTGTGCGATACCAATCGGCGCTAAGCGATCCATAACGGCGTCTGCAACCATTTCCTTAGCTTCAGCTTTGGCAGAGCTACTGGTCACCACCCATCCCGCCGAGAAAATGACAATAAGCAATACAACCATGCCGACCGCCATCCCCCATGCAAACGGTTTTATATATTCCTTTTTCATCGTGACTCCTCTTAATTCGATAGGGTTAATCATGTAAGCCTCCTTACTCCATGGAACAGAGGCCAATTCCGCAAATGAAAACCATTTCTTTCCAAAAGGTTACTGGCAGTAGCACGACTACCATTGGTTGAGATCTATTTTGATCGGACCATAGGGTAAGGCTGAAAGGTAAAAATTTAGGTAAAAAATGAGCATTCTGAAAGGAGAGGGGAAAAAGCCGCTTCTTGCACCCCTGAACTATTACGCAGGTCTCCTTTTTCACGATGGTATTTCAGGCTCCCGAAGAACATCCTCATTCCACCGGGAGCACAGTTAAAGCATTTTGAGCACTTTTTTCATGGGAAGGTCCTTTCTTGGGCTCAAAAGATAAGAAAAATTCACAAATCGTTCCTTTAATCCCAAAGTCATGTTGCTGATTATCCTAAGACTGCGCAACGATTGGATTAGGCTGGTAATCGGTGAGATAACAGAACGATTTTCCTGGTGGCTTCCTGAGATGCCGTTATTCTCTTCGTGCACAACCCGTGTAGGTAAAATTTGAGGATGGCCAGAGGAAAAGATGCACGCACATTCGAGAAGCCTTATAACCATAAAAATGCCGCCTCACACACCCCTTTAAAACGACAACGTTCGGAGGCGGTTACCCGTCGCATGGTCTATTCGGAGCGCATATTAAAGCTGGGCGGCACCTGGATTTCATATCAATGCCGCGAGCGTTTCCCGGGCTTTCTCCTGAACCCTGATAGACCGAAAAAACGAAAGAGTGGTTTCAGAAGCTTGTCGACAAGCGGATCATATTTCTTTTAAAAATAATAAGCGAACCATACTTTTTCAATGTTTTATATAGTATTAAATCAATAAAAAACAAAAGTCAAGTTTTATTTTTATTTTATTGATTTTTCTAACTTAAATAATATTTTCATTAAATATGTTATACTTGAAATAGGCGCTACTCAAATATAAGCCGATTTTGTGACCAATTTCCCACACACAGCGGGTGGACGCAAGTAGAACGGACAGCATCCTCACGTGGGGGACGACCGTAAATATTCAAATAACTTGACAGCAGGTGTATTTTGAGCTATGTGAAATCACATGCCCAGAATAGCCCGATTAGATACGCCCGGCCTCTTGAATCATGTCATGATCAGAGGAATAGAACGTCGGAAGATATTTAACGATGATAAGGATCGTGAAAACTTCGTTGAAAGGCTGTCTACGCTTCTTCCTGAAACGAAAACCCAGTGCTACGCCTGGTCGTTTCTATCCAATCACGCCCATTTTTTATTAAGAAGCGGACCGGCGGGCATCGCTTGTCTCATGAGAAGGCTGCTTACGGGATATGCGGTATCTTATAACCGGAGACACAAGCGGCATGGGCAGCTTTTGCAGAACAGATATAAGTCGATCGTATGCCAGGAGGATGCTTATTTTCTGGAATTGGTTCGATATATCCATTTGAACCCGGTTCGTTCCGGAGTGTTAGCCAATTTGGAAGAACTGGACCGGTATCCGTATTGTGGCCACAGTGCCTTAATGGGGAAGCGGATGAGGGAATGGCAAGACATTCAATATGTTCTGGGGTATTTTGAGAAGCGGGTAGGCGCCGCTCGAAAAGCGTACCGCGCCTATG